>Ga0208770_1000522_pt1 | contig 24262 bp, 22 predicted proteins | sample AntAceMetag02UK9_FD_184771 | JGI IMG/M metagenome (GOLD analysis project Ga0208770, IMG submission 184771) | Saline lake microbial communities from Ace Lake, Antarctica - Antarctic Ace Lake Metagenome 02UK9 (SPAdes) (version 2) | ecosystem: Environmental > Aquatic > Non-marine Saline and... | reverse complement strand
ATCCTGAGTCTTTATAAATATTTGATATTTTTAAGACACTATTATAGATTTTATTTTCATCTATAAAATTAGAATTAGATAAGAGTGTAAAAAACTTTTTTTCTTTTATAGGAATTAATGACTTAATAAATTTGTTAGAGGTAAAAATATTGCCATTTATAAAAATACGATTTACGTATTTTTCAAAGTTCTCACTTACATTAAAAATTAAATTATAAGAGTTATCATTAAATTTTTCGAGATAAGAGCTGACTAAGACATCCTGTTGTCCAATTGTTGAATATAAATTATTAATTGTCTGTATATCAAATTGTATATTATTTTTATTAATATAACTCTTATCTTTGATTAAAATATTTTGTAAAATATCTGTATTTTTTAATTTTATATTTCCATTAATAAAAATTTGATTAACAAAAATAGATTCATCAATAATTAAGTAATAATACTTATTATCAATTTTAATATCTAAGTTTGATATTAAATCACTCGAAACAATATCTTTTATAATTTGATTTAAATCTTCATCGTTTAAATTTGATGATTTTAAATCAAATGGGGTTAAATTATCAATATCTTCAAAATTTAATCTTTCATTATTTTCTATAATTAGAGATTTAGCGCTCACATAAGTGGAAGCACTAATAAGAATAACAAACATTAATAATATCTTAGTTATATTCATAATTTTTTTAATATAATTGATACCCTATTAGTATAATTGATAATTTCATATAAATTTTTAAATTTATTCTTATTTGGTAAATTTTTAATATTATTGAAAATGAAAGGAATTATTTGACTATATGTAATCTTATTAGCAATAAATCGATTAACTGATTCTGCATTAAGCATCATAAATAGAATTTGTTCAGTTTGAGAGAAATTAAAAATTTTCTTTAAGTATTTGTGTATTTGAAAATTTTTATTATTAAATTTAATAAAATTAAGATCACTACAATTAATAATATTAATATCATCCTTAGGTTTTTTATAAAAAATTTCTGATGAAAAAGGACTAGTAAGAGGAATCATCATGTTATTTTCAAAACAATTAATAGAAATTCTATGATCGGCATAAAAAACAACACTATGGGCAAATGCTTTTGGAGATATAGTAATACCAATATTTGATAAAGGGATATTATAAAGAGAGGAAAGCTCAAAACATTCTAAAATTTTATTAACTAGATTAGATGAATCGATTGAATTCTTAAAACCCATTTTCCAAATCGGATGTTTAATGGCTGATTTTAAAGTAACAGTATTAATATTAAAATTTTTATCAAAATAAAAAGGACCACCCGAAGCAGTTAAATAAATCTTAGATATATATTTATTAATATTTTTTCTATCGGGTAATAAATTAAATAATGAAAAATGTTCTGAATCAAGAGGTAGAATAAAATTTTTAGAATTAACTATACTGTCAATTAAAAGTTTACCGCCAGCAACCAATATTTCTTTATTTGCAATTGCAATAGTACAATTTTTTTGAAATTTAATAATTAATTCTATATATTTTAATGATTCAAAGCCGGTATTGAGAACATAAAAAATATTAATTGGTGTTGTTTTTATAAAATTTAATAGTAATTCATCACCATAATTTAAATTATTATTAAAATTAAGAATATTTGTGTCTAAGACAATAGCTAATTTAGTTTTCGTTTTTGTTTTTTGATTATATAATTTTTTATAATTTGAAAAACAACTAATTATACTAATTTTAAGTTTATTTTTATGTAAAAAATTAACTAATTTAGTGCCTAATACTCCAGTTGAACCAAGTATAACAATATTATTTTTTAAAACCATGGAATGAATTGAGGAAAATTAATAGTTAGCAATAGAAATGAAAAACTAAGTGAAAAAAAAGCACTATCTAACCTATCTAATATACCACCATGACCTTTAATCAAATTACTATAATCTTTAATTTTTAATATTCTTTTATAATTAGAAAAATAAATATCTCCAATAAAATATGAAGCGGGAATAAGAATACAAAAAAATATATTGAAATTAAAAAAGTAGAGAAATGAAAAAGAAATTAAATAAGAAGATATGGTCCCAGACCAAGTCTTATTTGGACTTATAGTAGGTATTATTTTAGGGCCTTTAAAGTAACTACCTAATATATAAGCAAAAATATCATTAAGCGACGTAAGAATTAAAATTAAAAAGAATATATTAAAATTAGATTTATAAAAAAAAGTCATAAGTAAAAAACAAGTGTAAATAAATAAATTAAGAAAAACTATTTTACTAAATCTCCTTATTTTAAGAAAAGAAAAGGATACAATTAAAATGAGAAAGATAGATATATAACGATCAATTAAAAAAAAATACTGGAAAAAAAATTCATTATATATTAAAAAAAAAAGATAACTTAAAAATGAAAAAATAATAAAGTATTGATTTGATAATTTATTCTTATAAAGCTCGTAATAAACACCAATAAATAATAATAAAAAAATAAAATGATTTAGTTTTAATAAATATAGAATAATAAAAAATATAAATAAAAATAAACTCGAAATAGATCTGTTAAAAAAATTACTTACCAAATTTTCTCTCAATTTTAATAAACTTATTAATAATGGTATCAAGAGGTTTTATTTTAAAATCAGGCCATAATAGTTTAGAAAAAAATAATTCAGTAAAATTTATTTGAAATAAAAAAAAATCACTGAGTCTTTGATACCCACCTGTTCTTATTAACACATCAGGATTTGGATAATTGGCAGTATATAAAAAATCATTAAATTTTAGTTTTTTATTTGTATTATTATTAAAAAGTGAGGATGCATTTGAGATATCATCTGTACCACTATAATTTAATGCTATAATTAAAGTTTTAGAATAGGCATTCTTATTGTTAACACTAATTAACTTATCTTTAATTTTTTTTTCAAAAATATCTAAGTTTCCAATAAATCTAATATTAAATTTATATTGCTCATTGCTTAATAAGAAATCATTCAAATAAGAATTAAGTATTTTAAAAATAACTGAGATCAATTTTTTAGATCTAGATAAATTATGTGATGATAAAGCAAAAGCAGATACATAATCTATATCTTGCTTAAAAAAACAATGATTTGCTATTTTAATTAAATTTTCAGTTCCTTGTTTATAAGAAGTATTAATATCTAAATTATTTTTTTTTGACCAACGATTATTACCATCCATAATAAAAGAGATGTGCTTAATTTTATTCTTCAATTAAATTTTTAAAAGATCTTTTTCTTTTTCCTTAAAGTCTGTATCGATAGATTTAATATGATTGTCAGTGGTCTTTTGCACTTCATCTTGAAATTTTTTAGAATCATCCTGTGAAATATTTTTATCTTTCTCGTTATTTTTTATTTCATCTATATATTTTCTTCTGACGTTTCTTATTGAGACTTTATACTTTTCAGCAATATCAGATATAATTTTAACCAATTCTTTTCTTCTTTCGCTTGTTAAGTCTGGAAAAGACAAAATTATATTAGGACCATTACTTTGTGGTGTTGCGCCAAGATTAGAATCTATTAAGGCTTTTTCAACAGTCTGAATTAAACCAGCATCCCATACTGAAATATTTAAAGATTTATTATCAATATTAGTGATATTAGAAATTTGATTTAGTTTCATTTTAGATCCATAACTATCTATGACTATTCCGTTTAATGAATCTGGTGAAACTCTATCTGTTCTAATGTTAGAAATTTCAGATTTAAAAGATTGGGAGACTGAGTCCATATCACTATTACAATTCTGCAAATCAAACATATTAACTAATTATTGAGTATTTACCCTTTAAATCAACTATTTTAACGATATTAGAACTATCTAAAATAGAAAATATAACAATTGGTAAATTTCGATCTTTTGCAAGACTAATAGCCGTGGCATCCATTACTTTAATTTCTTTATTTAGAAAATCGCTATATGAAATTTTTGGGATTTTTTTTGCATTTTTATTTTTATGTGGGTCTTTGTCGTAGATTCCGTCAACTTTTGTCGCCTTTAAAATAACATCGCACTTCATCTCAGATGCTCTTAATACAGCAGCTGTGTCAGTTGAAAAAAAAGGATTTCCAGTGCCTGCTGCAAAAATAACCACTCTGTTTTTTTCTAAATGTCTTGATGCTTTTCTTTTAATGTAAGGTTCAGCTATTTGGTTAATATTTAATGCAGTCATAACTCTTGTTTGTATTCCGAGCTTTTCTAAATTAGATTGCAATGCCATAGAATTCATAACAGTTCCTAACATTCCCATATAATCAGAGGTGACTCTATCTAAAACTCCATTAGAAAGCTCGCTTCCTCTCATAAAATTTCCACCACCAATTACGATTGAAATCTTAATTTTTTTCAAATGAAGCTTTTTAATATTATTACAAAGTTTATTTAATATTTCGAAATCGAAACCAAATTTTCCCTCGCCAGCTAATGTTTCACCAGAAATTTTAAGAAGAATATTCTTATACATAAATATTAATTATATAGAATAAAGATCCATAAGCATAATTTTTAAAGACACATCATTTTTAGAACCAGAGTCTTTTAGGAGTGTGCTTACAGTTATTTTTGGATCTGATATTAAAGACTGATCTAAAAGTGTATTTTCTTTAACAAATTTGTTTATTTTTCCAGATATAATTTGATCAATCTTATCAGGATTAACATCTCCCATTTGCTTTTTAATTATATCAACTTCATCTTCTAGAACCTTAGGATTTAAAGAATCTTTATCTATTGCCATAGGTTTCATAGCAGAAACTTGCATAGGAATAATCTTCAGATCAGACTTTAAGCTATCACTGATTTCTTTATCAGACTTAATACCGATAACACTACCCATCTTAGCAGCATTTTCGGAATATTTATTATGTAGATAAGTTAAGTAAGTAAATTCAGATGATTTATAGGAAGTAAAATTTACAACTTGAATATTTTCACCAATTTTTGAAATAGTATCGGTAATAGTTGCTTCTATAGTTTTTGAATCATGTGCTAATAATTTTATGTCTTCATAAGAACCTCTAGATATTTTATTTGGTTCACTATTGTCATGAATAGACTTAGTTATTGATTTTGCAAAAGAAAGAAAATCTTCATTTTTTGCAACAAAGTCAGTTTCACAAGAAATTTTACACACTGTGAAATCTTTAGAAGTAGGACAAAAATAAAAAGAAATTATACCTTCTTTAGTCTCTCTATCTTGTTTTTTTTGAGCCTTAAGGATACCCTTCTCTCTCAACCACTTAACTGCCTCGTCAAGATTATCTTGATTTTCAGCTAAGGCGTTTTTACAATCAAGCATTCCACTTCCTGTAGCATCTCTTAGCTTTTTAATTAATTCCATACTAGACATCTTTTGATTCGACTTCTTTTATAACTTTTTCAATTACTTCAGGTGTTACTGTATCGACCTTTTTGGGTATTACAGTATCGCCTTTTTCGGTTGATAAATCTTTTTGATCGGAAGAAATATCTTTCTGATCAGAAGATAATTTAATAACTTTTGAAAAGTTTTCTAAGATAAATTGAACTGATTTAACACCGTCATCATTTGCAGGTATAGGGTAATTAATAGGATCAGGATCACAATTAGTATCAATGATAGCAATAATAGGAATACCTAATTTTTTAGCTTCAAGAACAGCTATATGCTCTTTATTGGTATCAATTATAAAAACCACATCTGGAGTATTTTTCATATCCCTAATACCACCTAAAGTTTTATCGAGACGTATTTTTTTCTTTTCAATATCACCTAATTCTTTTTTTGTAAAAAGATTTTCATCAGATTCAAGAATGGCTTCATATTCCTGAAGGGTATTAATTGATTTTTTAACCGTATTCCAATTTGTAAGCATTCCACCAAGCCATCTGAAATTTACATAAAAATTATTAGTCTCTTCAGCTATTGTTTTAACAAGATCGGAGTGTTGTTTTTTTGTAGAAACAAAAAGAAATTTCTTATTTTGTTTCGCGCTTTCAAAAGCAAATTTTATAGAATTTTCAAGAAGTGGTAATGATTTTCTTAAGTCTAAAATATGAGTACCATTTTTTTCACCATAGATGAATTTACCCATTTTAGGGTTCCATCGTTTTTTGTTATGACCAAAGTGAGAGCCGTTTTTTAAAAGATCTTCGAGTGTTATTTCAATATTCATATATACCTCCGGTTGTACTTCAACTAATGCTACGAAAACACCGAAGTGGCACTAGTTTGTTTTTTTTAATTTTTTAATATAAATTAGCGAAAATACAAGTAATTAATGTAAAGAAAGCTTAATTAGACCATTATTTCCCTTAATTGTGAAATTTGAGTCTTTTTCTTCTAAGTTTAGATCCAAAATATCCTTATAAGTAAAATTTGTAATCTTAGAAAGAAGATCTTTTTCACTATGGATTGATATGTCTGTGATATTTTGATTATAAAAATCATCCTTGGTTGAAGATTTAATACCCATTTTAACAAAATTAGCCTGGAATAAAGATGCATCCACTTCATCATCAAAAAGCCTTAAATCAAATTTTCCAGATTCATTGATGACGGTAAGTAGAATATATCTTTTTCCATTTTTAGTTGTTTTATACTGAACCTTAATTACATAAAAATAAAAAGAATTTTTAAATTCTATTTTTTCAGATGTTAATTCAGCAAAATTGCTATTATTTATTTTTGAAAGTAAGTCAGTTTGCTTTCTAGTTGAAAAGAGAAATCCATAACTTTCGAATTCTGACTTAATATCATCCAACTCTATAGAAAGATTATTATTCAAAAACTGACTATCGTCTAATTCATTTTCAAACAAAGAATTAGAATTCATTTTTTTTAATATTTCTTCCAAATTGGCAATTAAAATATTTCTATTAGGGTAAATAGAATTAAAAGCATTTGCGAGAATTAGTTTTTCTATTTGTTTTTTATTTAATATTGATTGAGAAAGTCTTTTATTAAAATCAGCTATAGAATTAAAAGAACCATTAATATTTCTTTCAGATACTAATTCTTTCATAGATTCAATACCTACTCCTTTAATTGCAGATAATGAATATAAAATTTTATTATCTTTAATAATAAATTTGTAGCTTGAAAAATTAACATCAGGAGGAATTATATCAATTTTCATTAAAGAGATTTCATTCATAATGGAAAATATTTTATCAGTATCATTTGTACTATTGTTTAATAATTGACAATAAAATTCCAAAGGAAAATGAGCTTTTAAATAAGCGGTATAAAAGGTAATAACAGCATAAGCAGCTGCGTGACTTTTATTAAATCCATAATTTGCAAATTTTTCAATTAAAGAAAAAAGCTTTTCTGAATCTTTAACATTTATAGATTTCTTTGAAGCTCCTTTTATAAAACTATCCTTTAAACTCATAAGCTCATTTTTAATTTTTTTACCAATAGCCCTTCTTAATAAATCAGCTTCACCAAGAGAATATCCAGCAATAATTTGGGCTATTTTCATTATTTGCTCTTGGTAAACAATAATGCCAAATGTTTCTTTTAAAATAGGTTCTAATAAAGGATGATCATAGATAATCTTTTCTTCTCCTTTTTTTCTTTTAATAAAGCTATCAATCAGCTCCATTGGACCCGGTCTATACAAAGCTATGACGGCAATTACTTCTTCTAAGTTTGTGGGCTTTAATTTAACAAGTGTGTCTATCATTCCAGGACTTTCAACTTGAAATATACCTCTAGTCTTACCTGTACCCAGCAATTCAAAAGATTTTGAATCGGAAAAATTAATATTTCCTAAATCAACTTCAATAGATTGCGTTTCTTTTATGTATTTAATTGTATCATCTATAATAGTTAAATTAGCTAAACCTAAAAAATCAAACTTAATTAATCCTGCTTTTTCACAGTCCTTATCCCTAAATTGAGTGGACATGAAATTTGAATCCTGATCTTTAAATAAAGGAATGTTTCCATATAAAGATTTTGTAGAAATTATGATACCAGCTGCGTGTGTTCCAACATTTCTTAAAGCGCCTTCCATTGATTCAGCCTTAGCTAATAAAGGAGAATTAAGTAAATCACCTAACTGATCAGAGTGATTTTCTTTTAATTCTGAAATCGTTAATGGTTGGGTTGGATTATAAGGTATTTTATTTACCATCTTATCTACTTCTCCATACGGTAAACCTTCAATTCTACCAACGTCCCTAAGAATACCTCTTGATATCATTGAGCCAAAAGTAATAATTTGTGCAACATTTTCATTGCCATATTTATCTTTAACATAATTAATAACTTCATCTCTTCTACTTTTACAAAAATCAATGTCAAAATCAGGTAAAGAGACTCTATCCGGATTTAAAAATCTTTCAAAAAGTAAACCAAATTTAATAGGGTCAATATCGGTAATCATTAAAGACCAAGCAACAATTGAACCAGCTCCGGAACCTCTTCCGGGTCCTACAGGAATTGAATTTGATTTAGCCCATTGAATAAAATCTGAGACTATTAGGAAATATCCAGAATATTTCATATTATTAATTACATTTAGCTCATATTCATTTCTGTCTCTATAAATTTGAGCAATTTTATTAAAATCTTCCATAGAAAGACCTTTAAAAATTTTTGAAAGTCTTAAATCTAAACCTGATCTTGCTTGATTAATGAGTTCTTTTTTTTCATCAAAATTATCTTTATCACTATAATCAGGAAGGAGAGGTTCTTTTTCTTCTAAAAAAAAATTTATCTTATTTTGAATTTGAATAGAATTTTGTATTAGATGATTTTTTTCAGTGTTAGTTACGTTATGATCTCTCAAAAAATAATTATTATCTATATTAAAAATAGAATTTTGCTTATATTTGCCATTTTTAAGGCAATTTAAAATTTCCATACCATCAAAATCTTCTTTTTTCTTATAGAAAGTAAAAGAGCTTATAAAAGAATTAATATTTAATAAATGAGATAATTTGGAAAGATAAGAGTTATCTAAATTTTCATCATATTCAAAATAAATATCATTATTAAAAAATGATTTTAATTTACCTAGCTCAATATTTAAAATTTTTAAGTATTTGTCATCAAATCCAAGTCCATCAAAAATACTATATAAACCTCCGCAAATTAAAACTAGTCCACTAGAATAATTTTTAATATTAGAAATACTTAATATGAAATCAGGATTAGTGTTAAACTCCGTAGAAAGCTTACATAAATTAGAATATCCAATTAGATTTTTTGACAATAAAGTTAAACGAGAGGTTCTTTTTAATTCATCGGTATAATCGATATCAAGCCCAATTATAGGTTGAATACCTTTTTTATAAGCTTTAATGGAAAATTCTAAAGCTCCAGATAAAAGCTTATAATCAGTTAAAGCAATAGCGGAGAGATTTTGTTTTGATGCATAATTAATAAGATCATCGATCTTGATATTAGATTCACAAATAGAATAATGAGAGTAATTTCTTAAGGGTATTAACATTTTTTTAAATTCATATCTTCAATAGTATAGGAAAAATTAAAATATTTTTTATAAAAAATATCATGAGATGACACAACTAAAGAAGTATTAAATTCATTAGAATAATTAATTAAAAGTTCTATGACTTTATCAGAATTGACTTTATCCAAGTAGGATGTTGGTTCATCTGCAATAATTAATTTAGGTTTATTCATTAAAGATCTAGCGACGCACACCCTTTGTTTTTGACCATTCGAAATTTGATGAGGAAATTTAAATTTTATATCACTAATATCTAAAAAATTTAATAAGAAATCTAACTGATTAATATCTTCAGATTTAATCATTAAATTATCGTTAACATTAAGTTCACTTAGCAAATAATGGTCTTGGAATATTATTCCGATATCATTTTTAAGAAATTTAGAAGAATTAAGCGAATTAAGTTTTTTATTGTCAATAAGAACATTTCCGCTATCTGGGTCATCTAGCCCTGTAATCATATTAAGAAAAGTTGATTTACCACATCCAGATGGACCAAAAAGAAATAAACTCTTACCTTTATCAAGAGAAAAATTTAAATCCTCAAACACTGTTAAAGTTTCAGCAGAACTGACATAAGATTTATTTAAATTGATAGTTTCTATAATATAATTCATCGTAAGATTAAATTAGGTGTGATTTTATAAATTCTAAATAAGGGAATAACTGAAGCAATTAAAACTGACGTAAGAGCAATTACAATAATCATTACAATATCATTATATTTAACTAGATAAGGAAGATTGGAGAGGTAGTAAATTTCATTATTAAATAAACTATAATCGAGAAAATAAGACAAGATTTTTTCAATTTTTCCAATATTAATAGACAGTATAATTCCTAATAAAGTGCCAAAAATGACAGAAACAAAACTTACTATAAAAGAATTAATAAAAAAAATTAAATTGATTATATAGACATTAATTCCTAAAGATTTTAATAAAACTATATCTTTATATTTTTCTTTTATAAAGAAAACTTGATTAGAAATAATTGTGAAGCAAGAAATTATAATGATAAAAAAAAGAATTATAAACATTACATTTTTTTCTGTCGTTAATGCTTGAGAAAGAGAAGAATTTTGTTCAGACCAAGATAAAAATTTAAATTGCTCTAATTCATCTAATAATAGATTTTCATTACTGCCATTAAAATAAACATCTACTATAGAATCTAGAGATATTTCTTTAAAATAAATATTATTTGAATAAATATAATATCTATCAAATTCATACATTCCTAAATTAAAAATACCTTTAATAGTGAGTAAATCTGAATTTAATATAGGGCCCAAAATAGTCATATCAGAACCAGTTGTATTGAGAGTTATCTGATCACCTACTTTTAAATTTAAAATTTTAGCTAATTCAACTCCTATAAAGACCCAATCGTCTTTCATGTAGTCTATTTCAAATAAGTTATTGTTAAGTTTAGGCATAGACTTAAAATCACTATAAGAGAGTGTCTTCATTAAAACACCTTCAATAGCACTATCTGAAGAAGCTATAATTCTATTTTCGCTATTTCTGATAAAATTATTTTTAGGAAATTTATTCTTCAATTTTAGAAGATCGTTCTCGGATATATCTAATATAGTAAGATCTCCCTTAACTCCTACTAATGACGATACCAACTCTTCCCTAAACCCATTCATTACAGACATAACGGTAATGAGTATTGATATACCTAATATTAAAGCAAAAGAGGATAATATTGTTGATGTAGAAAAGGCTTTATCTTTTTTTGAATTAAAAATATAAGATATAGAAAGCTTAAGAAAAATTTTTCTCAAAATCGAATTTCTCCAAATCATTTAAAGATATTTTAATATTTTCATTTGTCCTTCTATTTAACAGTTCAAGATGTCCGGATTCAGAATAATTTTTACCAGCAATTATGGTCCAAGGAATACCTATTAATTCAGTATCTTTAATTTTTTTTCCAAAAGTAATAGATCTATCGTCTAAAATAACATCCTTGTACTTATTTAATAAGAAAGTATACACATTTAAAATTTTATCATTCTGAAGAAGTTCTTCAGAAGCTATTATATTAATTTTAAAAGGTGCTATTTGAAAAGGCCATACAATACCCTTCTCATCATGATGAGCTTCGATAATCGCACCTACAAGTCTTGATACACCAATACCGTAAGAACCCATGTGAAGATCTTCATTTTTGCCATCCTTATTAATCATTCTAGCACCTAGAGGAGTAGAGTATTTAGTTCCAAAATAAAAAATATGACCAACTTCTATACCTCTACCTATTACAATATCTATTTTTGATTTATCAATAAGATCATCGGATGCTGAATAAAGATTATTTATCTCTTCGTAACTTTGGTCTAATAAATTATTAGCAGTTAATTGAGGATCATATGCAATTTCACTTTCTCCGGTATTTGCAAGAATTTGAAATTCATGAGAAAGATTCCCCCCAATAGCACCAGAGTCTGCTTTAACAGGTATCGGCTTTAAGCCTAGATCAATAAAAGTTTTAAGATAGTTTTTATAAAATATTTTATAAGTATCAAAAGCAGCACTTTCACTTAAATCGAAACTGTAAGCGTCCTTCATCAAAAATTCTCTTCCTCTCATTACACCAAATCTAGGTCTAATTTCGTCTCTAAATTTCCATTGAATATGATATAAATACTTTGGTAAATTTTTATAACTATTAACATAATCATTAAAAAAATCTGTAACTACTTCTTCATTTGTCGGACCGTAGAGCAATTCACTATCATGTCTGTCAGTCATCCTTAACATTTCTTTTCCATAATCATCATATCTACCACTTTTTTTCCAAAGTTCTGATGATTGTATAGTAGGCATTAGTAGTTCCTGACAACCGATGTCGTCTTGATTGTTTCTCACTATGTTTTCTATTTTTCTTAAAACTCTAAGTCCCAATGGTAACCAAATATAAATCCCAACTGTATGCTGTTTTACCATAGACGTTCTAAGCATAAGCTTATGAGATATTATTTGAGCTTCTTTAGGAGATTCTTTTAAAGTATTAATTATAAAGTTAGAAAATTTCATTTAAATAAGCTAAATAAAAATGTTTCATTATTAATTAATACAAAAGAAATAATTAGTGAAGCAATTAACGCAAAAAAAGCTTTAATTAATAAGTGAGATTGACCAGGTATTCCTTTTTCAAAATTTTGTCTTTTAATTGGTAAAATGATCATAAAAATTACCCACCAAATTATGAATGAAAAAAAAACAAACCTCATATTATTGAAGTATGAGTCATGATTTCTGGCTTTAAGCCATAAAATTTTCCAAAAGCTTTTTTAGTTAGATCTAATAAAAATTCGTTTAATAGCTTTTCATCTAAGTCACCCTTTAAAAATAATAATTTATTTAGGAGATTTTCTTTAATTTCATTAGTTAAAAGTTCAGATGTATCATCAAATGGAAAGCCCTTTTTTTTTATATTCATATCAATGATTTCTAATTTCTTATTAATAATAAGATTTATACTTGCAGCACCATTAAAAATCATTTTTGAACGCTCATTAAGAAATAGTGAATCTTGAATAATTTTATTTTGTACAATAGGTAATTTTGAGACAATAAACTGGTCAATTAATTTATGTTTTTTATTTTTAAGATCTAGCTCACATAAATCACCACTCATAGATATCAATGAATTTGTTATACCTAAATTATGAGCAATTTCCATATGAGCAGTTAGATGCATATATTCACCATGCATTGGTATAAAAGATAATGGCTTAACATATTTATAGAATTCGATAATTTCCGTTCTACTTGGATGGCCCGAAACATGAATAAACTCATCTTGATCATCAATAATTTTTAAACCCATAGATGCGAAAGAATTTTTTAGAAAAGATATTGATTTCTCATTACCGGGTATTTCTTTAGAAGAAAAAATAACATTATCTTTCTTACTTAAACTTATATTATTATGTACATCACTTGCGATTTTCATAAGAGCTGAATTTTTCTCACCCTGGCTACCCGTACAAATTAAAATAGTATTATCTTTTTTAAATTCTTTAAAACGCTTTTCATTAATAATTTCAAAATTATCTATAAGACCTTGTTCAATAGCTGTTTGAACGGCTCGCTTTACACTTCTACCAATTACAAAAATAGATTTATTTAATGATTGAGCAGTAGTGATTATAGTTTTTAATCTTGCAATGTTTGATGAAAAACAAGTAACAACAACTCTTCCTTTTAATTGTTTAAAGAGTTTATCAAAACTTTTTACCAATTCAGATTCTGATCTAGAGGAAACGGTTACATTTGCATTTGTTGAATCTCCAACCAAAAGATCAATTTGATTATCTTTTAAAATTTCATAATTTTTTATATCAAATTTTTTACCAACCACTGGCTTAGGGTCAATTTTCCAATCACCTGTATGATAAATATTTCCATTTTCTGACTTTATTAAAACTCCACAAGGATCAGGTATTGAATGCGTTGTAGGTATTAAAAAAAAAGAAAAATTTTCAAATTTAATCTCTTGATAAGGTTTAATAATTTGAAATTTATTTTCGAAATTTTTTACCCTACTAAACTTGTGTCTAATATAAGCAAATGTAAATTCGGTACAAAATATTGTAAAGTTAATTTTATCAAAATAGTATTCCAACCCACCAACATGATCTTCATGAGCGTGAGTAATAATAAGAGCTTTTGGATTTATATCGCTATTTAAAAAGAAAGATGGATCAGGAATGCTGATATCAACACCAGGTAAATCATCACCAGCAAAAGATATACCAGCATCAATTATTAATTGCTCTCCACCAAACGAGTATAGGTAATTATTGCCACCTATTTCACCAATACCACCTATCGACAGAAAAAAATCTTTTTTTTTATTATTTATGTGATCTGATAATTTCATAGAAAGTTTTCGTTATAATACTTTAAACCTTTAAAAGTTAAATCTTTTTCATAGTCTAGGGTTGTTGAATTTTTAGTGAAAATAATACCATAACCACCTGTTACTATTTTTTTAAACCTCTTATTAAAGAATTTTTGCAACTGTTTTATGTGTCCATTAATCATATGAGAATATCCGTTAAAAGAACCTGACAGTAAAGCATTTTTAGTATTAGTTCCATAAACTAATTTGGTAAACTTAATTTCAAAATCATTTAAAAGGGAGGCGGATTTAATTAGATTATCATAAGAAGTAGTTAAACCTGGAAGTATGACGCCTCCAAGATAGATATTATTAACAATAATATCTATAGTTGTAGCCGTACCAAAATCTATAATCAAAAAATCTTTTGTTTTTGAGTAATCAGACTTTAAGCCAAGGTAATTAATAATTCTATCAGAACCCAGCTCATTAATATTGACTTTATTATCAATCATACTTTTAAGAAAAAGTTTATTTATGATATCAAAATCTAATGATCTCTTATTAAGATTTTTAATGATTAACTTAGAAATTTCCGGGACAACTGAGCACAATAAAAAACTTTCTTTATTTTTAAAGTCTTTTTCAAAAAAATTAATTATTTTTTGAGTATTTTCTTTTGAATAATCAATATGTTTTCGAGCTAAAAATTTACCATTCTTTAGAATACATTTCTTAATTGAAGTATTTCCAATATCTATTAGTACAGTCAACTTATTTCTCCATAATTTATATTTTTAATTAAACTATCGTGAATTATTTTTAATGAGAAGTCCTTATTTAAAGAAAGAACATCAACTGTGTTTATTTTATTTTTAGTAAAATGCTTACTGTAAGAAGCGGTATTCTTAATAAGGTATTTATTTAAATATTTTACAACTGATAAACTATTAATATTTTTAAATATATTATCATTAATATGACTTTGAAGAGAATTAGATAAATCAAGTAAATTAAATTTGATGCCTAATATTTCATTTAAAGTTATTGCTTTAAAATCACTATTACTGATTTTATTATTTACATTAATACCAATACCAATTTTATAAATACAAGAAGATCCAGTAATTTCATTTTGTGTTAAAATTCCTATTACTTTCTTGTTATTAAAATATAAATCATTAGGCCATTTATAATCTAATAAGATTTTATATTTATTCTTAATATAAAAATGGAGTAAGTAGCAAACATAAGTATTCATTAATGGAATAAATTCATATTTATAATTAAAAATAATACTGAAGTAGATATTACCATTAGGACTATGCCATTTACGATTATATCTACCTACACCATTAAGTTGTTTAAATGACTGGATTATATAAATATTTTTATAAGTAATATTATTTTTTATTATTAACGGGATATTTTGAGTGCTAGAAATTTTATCAAAAAGTATATTTATCAAATTAATTAAAGTAATTATTTATTATTAAAATAATTGGATCTGGATAAAAGGCAAATAGTGTTACGAATAATGAGCAAACCACATAAGTTAGAGAATTATAAAACATTGAATTTTGAATAAGATTTTTTTCACCCTCATTAAAAAACATATTTTTAATAACTCTTAAATAATAAAAAGCTGCAATAACAGAGCTCAATACAGCTATAAGGGATAAGTAAATAAGACCTTCATTCATTGAAGCGGTTAAAATAAAAAATTTTGCAAAAAAACCAGCAAAAGGAGGTATTCCTGCTAATGAAAAAAATAAAACCAATAGAGCAATAGCTTTAGACTTATTATGAGTTTTTAAGCCAGATAAATCACTAATTAATTTTAATTCCCCAGAACTATTTCTTAAAGTGAGTAAAACGGAAAATACGCCAAAATTTGTAACAAGATAAATTAATAGATAAAAGAAGAATATACCTTGCGATAAAAACTTAAAACTTAAGATTGAAAGTAGAATAAAACCTATATGATTTATAGAACTAAAAGCTAACAGCCTTTTAATTACAGTTTGTGTAATTGCACCATAAGCACCTATCAACAATGATAATATACAAACAGTTTTAAATATAAAAAGTAATGATGGATATGAACTAATATCCATTTCTAAAAAAAATCTAAATAAAAAGATTAAAGATGCAAATTTTGGAAGTGTTGCAAAAAACAATACTGATATAGTTGGAGAACCCTGATAAACATCAGGTGTCCAAATATGAAATGGAGCTGCAGAAACTTTAAAAAATAAAGCTATAAGTATTAAAGCTAATCCAATTTCTGTAAAATGCGAAACATGTTCAATCTCAGAAAATTGAATAGAAGAATTATCAAAATAAACCATCGATATACCAAAGAGTAAAAATCCAGAAGAAAGTGCACCTAAAGAGAAATACTTAATGCCAGCTTCATTAGATTCAAGATTTTTAGTATTAAAAGCAGCCATCAAATAAAGGGAAAGTGATTGTAATTCAATTCCTATAAATGCTGTTAAAAAATTATTACTAGAAATGAGAATAAACGAACCTAAAGTTGCAAATAATACAAAAAGTAGAAATTCATACCTATAAATTGAATCATTTGATAATGATTTATTAATTAATAAAATATAGAGAGCTGTAAATAATGAAATTATTATCTTGGAAAGTATTATAACGTTAAAATCTTTTATTTCGGAATAAACATTCTGAAAACTATCACCAAATGAAATAAATAAGTATGCTATAAATATAAAACCTAGAAAATTAATTCCTGTTAAAATATTTTTTGAAGCTTTGTAGAAAAGTCCAGTTAATAAAGAAACTATAATCAGAGTTAATATTAAAATTTCAGGAATAAAACTAACTAAATTAATCATAGTACTATTAGACCTACACTTTTATCTATTAAATTAAAAAGTATTTTTGGATAGACTCCAAGAAAAATAACAAAAAACCCCAGTAGGGAGAAATATATAATTTCTATAGTTTCCAAATCTTTAATTTCAGATAAATTACTTTTTAAATCTCCAAAATTTACATTTTTATAAAGAAGTAACATATAGGCTGCACCTAAAACCACTCCTATAGCTGTAAAAATAGTTAAATATATACTAATACTAATTGTCGATATGATTACCAAAAACTCTCCGATAAAACCACTTGTTCCTGGTAACCCAACAGATGCGAGCATAAACACCATAAAGAAAAATGAGTATTTTGGCATAGCGTTTGATAAGCCACTATAATCAGAAATTAATCTTGTATGCTGTCTTTCATAAACAACTCCTACAATAAGAAATAGAGCGGCAGAAACTAAGCCATGGCTAATCATTTGAAAATAAGCACCATTAATACCATCATTAGTTAATGTGAATAATCCAATCGTAACAAAACCCATATGAGCGACAGAAGAATAAGCAATCATTTTCTTCATATCTTCTTGTCTTAAAGCAACAATTGAAGTGTAAATAATAGCAATACAACTAAGAGTGAATATTAAAGGTTGAAAATAAAGAGAGGCATAATCGAAAAAAGGAATTGATAGTCTTAAAAAACCATAAGCACCTAACTTTAATAAAACTCCAGCTAAAATAACAGAACCACTAGTTGGGGCTTGAACGTGAGCATCGGGCAACCATGTGTGAAATGGAAACATAGGAACTTTGACAGCAAAAGAAGCAAAAAAACATAGAAATAAAATTATTTCTATGTTTTCTTCGAAATTAATATTTTTAATAATATCTATGTTTGCGGTTTGCGTAACAAGAACTATATAAATAATAGCAAGTAACATTAAAACTGAGCCAGCTAAGGTATATAAAAAGAATTTAAATGAAGCATAAACCCTGTTTTCTCCACCCCAAATTCCAATAATTAAAAACATTGGAATCAAGACAGCTTCAAAAAATACATAAAAAACTAATAAATCTATACTGACGAAAACCCCTATTACTAAGCTTTCCAATAATAAAAAGTATATGACGAACTCTTTAACTCTTTTTTTAATAGAACCCCATGAACAAAGTAAGCAAATAGGAATTAGAAAAGTTGTTAAAAGTATTAAAGGAATTGATATTCCATCCACACCAACATAATAATTAATATCGAACTGTTCAAACCATGAGTGAAATTCAATAAATTGATAACCATTTTTTTCAATATCATAAAATAATGGCAATAATAAACTCAATAAAAACTCCCCAATAGTGATCCATAAACCTGCAATTAGAATTGTTTTATCTTTGATTTGATTAGAATTTGTAAAGGAAAGAGTTAGGGCACCAATGATAGGAGTTAATATAAGAAGAGTTATAATCGGGAAATTAAAGTCCATTATACCACCGCAAAATAAAAAATTATTGTTATAAATAAAGTAAAACCTGCAATTATTACAAAAGTATAATCAAAGATAAAACCGGTTTGAATTTTTTTACAAAATATCGAAATTTTAGAAACTAACAGAGCACTACCATTAGGAATAAATCTATCTATTAAGCGTTGATCTATCTTCTTCCATAAAAAAATACCTGAATCATAAAAAGGTTTAACGATATAATTATTATAAAACTCATCAAAAAACCACTTGTTTAATAAAAAATTATAGGAACCAATAAATTGTTTTTTTAATTTTGCAATTTTATCTAAATGAAAACCGTATAGATAGATGCACAATACTATTGCAAAAGTAATCATGCTTTTTGAAAGGACGGTATAAATCGATGAATGATGATGCTCGTCTTGACTTAAAAAAATTACCCCTCTCCAAAAATCAAAAGAATAATTGCCTGATAATATTTCATTAAAAAAGTAACCAGCAAAAATAGACCCAAAAGATAGTATAAATAAAGGAACTAGCATTACATAATTAGATTCATGAATCTTCTCATAATCGAAAGAGCCATTATACTTTCCATGAAAAACTTTAAAAATTAATCTAAATGAATAAAAAGCAGTCATTGCCGAAATTATTGCAAGTAAAATATAAACAAGAGAACCCAGTTCATAAAGATTAAATGATGCATTTAAAATTAAGTCTTTAGAATAATATCCTGACATAAATGGAAATCCAACTATAGCTAATGTTCCTATCCACATAACAATAGATGTAATTTTCATTTTGGGAAATAAATTACCCATCTTATCCATATCCTGCTCATCATGAACTCCATGAATTACAGAACCTGAAGAAAGAAATAATAATGCTTTAAAATAACCATGAGTTATAAGATGAAAAATAGCCACATTAAACGCACCAAGACCACATGCAACAAACATAAAACCAAGCTGACTGCATGTTGAGTAGGCTATAACTTTTTTAATATCTTTTTGGAATAAAGCTACTGAAGCAGAGAAAAATGCAGTAATTAAACCTATAACAAGAATAAAATTTAAAATAAAATCAGACATAACCATTAATTCACTAAAACGAACTGTAAGAAATACTCCTGCTGTAACCATTGTAGCAGCATGAATTAAAGCTGATACGGGAGTTGGGCCTTCCATAGCATCGGGCAACCAAGTATGAAAACCAAATTGAGCAGATTTACCCATAGCTCCAATAAATAAGAAAAAACAAGAAAGCGTAAGGACGTCAGTCTCAATAAAGATAAAGTTAATAGGTGTTGATTTTAGAAATTCTTTTGACGAGATAATGTCAGCTATAGAAAGAGAATCTGAATAAATATAAAGCAAGGAAATACCAATTAAAAAACCAAAATCAGCAATTCTATTTACTATAAAAGCTTTAATAGCTGCATTATTTGCTGATTTTTTATGATGCCAGAAACCAATTAAGAGATATGAAGCGAGTCCTACCCCCTCCCATCCAAAAAATAATTGGACGATATTATCACTAACGACTAAGGCAACCATACAGAAAGTAAATAAACTTAAATAGACCATAAAACGGTTTTTAGACTTATCGTGAGACATATATTCAATGGAATATATGTGTACCAAGGCCGATACAGTCAAAACAAGAGTTAACATGAGTAAAGTCAGGGGATTAACAGCCACACCCCAATTGAGATAAGATCCTGAAATTAGTATCCAATCAAAAATAGGCAAAAGAAAAGGATCTAGATCTGAGTTGATAAAATTGAAAAGACAATACCAGCTAATAAAAGCACTTATACTAATCAATGAAGAAGAAAGTATTTGCGAAGCACGATCATTTAAAAATAAACCAACTGGATAAGTAATAACTGTTGAAAGTAAGGGAATAAAAAAAAGTGATTTATAAAAAAACATTAGTCCTTTAACTCATTAATTTTTGTAATATCAATTTCACCATTATTTCTGAAATAAACAACGAGAATAGCGAGACCAATTGCTGCCTCAGCTGCAGCTATAGTTAAAATGAATATTGAAAAAATTTGACCATCTAGATTATTGAGAAATATTGAGGCAGAAACAAAATTAATGTTAGCTGCTAATAGAATAATCTCAATACACATCAATATTAATATCATATTTCTTCTATTAAGAAAAAGTCCGAGACATCCAATCACAAATAAAATAACAGAAAGAATAAAAAAATGGTTATAAGTTATACTAAGCATCTATTCCATCTCCGCTCTTAGGGTTATGCATAGATACTCTTTCTGATGCCGTAACAGAATTTTGATGACTAATATTTTGTCTCTTAATAGATGGCTTATAGATATGTGTTAAAACGATTGCTCCGATCATGGCTAATAAGAGAACAATTCCACTTAGCTGGAAATCTATAAAGAATTTTGTATATAAAACATCACCTATAGCTTCAGTATTGTTTACAGAAGAAGGCTCGAGTAAAATATCTCCTTTTACAGCCTTCACAACAGTTAAATAAATAATTTCAGAAATAATAACCAAAGCAAAAAGAATTGCTAAAGGAATATATTTTTTAACAGAAAAAACTATGTCGATTAGTTCTATATCGAGCATCATAACTACAAATAAAAATAAAATTGCAACGGCACCAATATAAACGATAGCTAGAATTATTCCGACGAACTCAGCACCAATTAAAATAAATAAAAATGTAGAGTTAAGGAAAGCAAGAACTAGGAATAAAACAGAATTTACAGGATTTTTAGAAAAAATCACCGATAAGCTACTAAAAATAAGAAATATTGCAAAAAAATAAAAAGTTCCAACTACAAACATTATCGATACTTTCTGTCAGCCTTAAGGTTTGAACTAATTTGTTGCTCCCAAATGTCTCCATTTTTTAATAACTTCTCTTTATCATAAAGGAGTTCTGCTCTTGTTTCAGTGGCGAATTCAAAATTAGGACCTTCGACAATCGCATCAACGGGACATGCTTCTTCACAAAGACCACAATAAATACATTTAGTCATATCAATATCATATCTAGTTGTTCTTCTACTGCCATCAGGTTTGGCCTCAGCTTCAATAGTTATCGCTTGTGCTGGACACACTACTTCGCATAACTTACAAGCTATACATCTCTCTTCTCCATTAGGATATCTTCTTAGCGCATGTTCACCTCTAAATCTTGGGCTCAAAGGGCCTTTCTCATTTGGATAGTTTAAAGTCACTTTAGGTTTAAAAAAATATCTAAGAGTAAGAGCTAAACCCTTCACTAATTCATAGAGTACAAAAGATTTTATATGTCTAATTATAGATTTCATTACTGTGGTAGCATCTCAAAATAATACAAAAAAGCAGAAGTTAAAACGACCCAAATTAGAGTCAAAGGTAAAAATATTTTCCAACCCAATCTCATTAATTGGTCATACCTATATCTCGGAAATGTTGCCCTCACCCATAAAAAAACAAAAAGAATTAAAAAAACCTTTAATGAAAACCAAACTAAACCTGGGATAGCATTAAAGGGAAATAAATCTATAGGCGGGTACCAGCCTCCTAAAAATAAAATCACAGTCAAGGAGCTCATTAAAATCATGTTCGCATATTCCGCAAGAAAAAATAATCCAAATGAAATAGATGAATATTCAGTAAAAAATCCAGCAACTAAAGTAGCTTCGTCTTCAGGTAAATCAAAAGGAAGTCTATTTGTTTCAGCTAAGCATGAAATAATAAATACAATAAACATTGGAAATAAAGGCAAAACAAACCAAACATTTTTTTGACTTTCTACTATATCTGTAAGGTTTAATGATCCTACACATAGTAAAACTGTAATAATAACAAAGCCAATAGAAACCTCATAGGAAATCATTTGAGCAGCAGATCTTAAAGCGCCAAGAAAAGGGTATTTAGAATTACTTGCCCAACCGGCAATGATAACTCCATAAACACCAAAAGATGAAACGGCAAATAAATATAAAATACCTATATTAATATCCGCTATGACGTATTTTGAACTTATTGGAATAACAGCCCAAGCAATTAAGCTAAGTAGAAGAGTTAACATTGGTGCAAATATAAATAAAAACTTATTAGAATTTGAAGGAAGAAGATTTTCTTTTGTAATTAATTTAATAACATCAGCAAAACTTTGTAAAATACCAAAAGGACCAACAACGTTAGGACCTCTTCTCAGCTGTACAGCACCAAGAACTTTTCTTTCCAAGTAAACCAAAAGAGCAACTGAAATTAAAACAGGTAATACAAATGAAAAAATTTTAAGAACGCCAAGTAGAATATCTATTAAAGTCAGCTCCATTACTGGATAACAACTTTCTCTTGTTCACTGACTGTATTTTCCTCAACGCAATTTGCCATTATTTTTGAATTTTTTGATACGACATCAGAAAAATAAAAATTATTTATTGGATAATTAAAAGTTGATGATTTGAACTTAATAGTATTTTCAAAATTAATTCCTAAGTTAAATTCGATAATATTATTTAACTCAAAGTTAAATTTAAAATCCTTCAACAGACCTGATCTAACATCTTTAAATGAGTTAAAATCATTTTTAAAATTCATTAATTCAGATAATTTTTTTAAAATAGCCCACTCTTCTTTGGCTTGGCCTATTGTGTTATGACATTTAAAAGCCTCTTGGGGTCTTCCTTCAGTATTAATAAAAGTAGAATTTTTTTCAGTATATAAAGGTGTAGGAAGAATTAAATCGGCAGACATTGCACCTAAGTCTCCATGATGACCAAGATAAACTTTAAATATATCCTTAAATATTGGATTTGAGATTTCTTCCGAATTAAAAGAAAGCAATACATCGTAAGAGCCATCTTTAAATTTAGATGCAAGAAAATTCATTGGTTCAAATTCTTGACTTTGCGTATTTCCCATAAGAAGCTGTCCTACTCTTGAAGCATATGGGGTTAGAAAATTTAAATTATTTTTACTTTCAGTAATTAAATTATGTTTTTTAGAAAAAACAAATAAAGATTTTAAATCTTCTGGAGTTGCGTGAGATGAGTATGCTGAACCAACTATAATAATTGGGTTTTTAGATTTTTTGATTTTTTCAATTAAATTTTGATCTTGTAATGAATTAATATCTTTCCCTAAATAATTAGTAGGGTAATTTAAATTAATATTGTCTCCTATATTATAAACATCATTACCTCTATTATAAGATTTTAAAATTTTATAATTTATTATAGGTGCTTCAAGTTTAGGGTTAACGCCAATTAAAATTATTAAATCCGATTCTTCTATATTTAAAATGCCGGTATTAAAAATATAACTAAATGGATTATCATTTAATATTGTTTGATTATCAGTTCTAACTTCCACTCTATCAGTTCCAAAATTAGACATGAATTTACTGACTGCATAACCGGTCTCTAAATCAGTTTGAGGTCCCACTAAAGCAAAAGGAGATGATTTTTTAAGTTTATTTTTTAGAATATCTAAACTTTCATCCCAGTTAGACACTAATAGTTTTGAGCCTTTCTTAATATAAGGCTTATCGATTCTTTGATTATAGTAAGCATCGTAATTAAATCTTACTTTATCTGTAATCCACTCTTCATTAATATCTTCGTTAA
>Ga0208770_1000521_pt1 | contig 24316 bp, 24 predicted proteins | sample AntAceMetag02UK9_FD_184771 | JGI IMG/M metagenome (GOLD analysis project Ga0208770, IMG submission 184771) | Saline lake microbial communities from Ace Lake, Antarctica - Antarctic Ace Lake Metagenome 02UK9 (SPAdes) (version 2) | ecosystem: Environmental > Aquatic > Non-marine Saline and... | reverse complement strand
GGTGGGTTTTGACGTATTAATAGATACTTACATTTAGATAAATCTAATGTTTGTTTATTTTTGATTTTAAAGAACTTTTTATTATTATAATTAAATTCGATATAGTAGCCTTTAGCTATCACTTTATCGTTAATTATTGATAGATCTTTAGGCTCATAGTAAAAAATTTTATATTTATTATTTTGAGCTTCTATGGCAAGAAATATACTGGTGTCACTTTTTGGGTTGAGTGTTGAAGGGTGATTACCTTGAATTCCAACTATCTTAATTGTCATATAAATCTTTTAAATTCTCATTTTTAGAAAATTTATTTATCATATGATCTGCGTTCGTTGTTTTATTATCAATTAGTTTATCTAGATGGTTCAAAAATTTTCCTTCATTGTCATTGGATTTGTTCAGGATATCGCGTTTTTCAAGTCCCTTTTTAGATATGCCAAGAAGTAGAGATGACCAATAAAGCAAATCTTTACCCATCAATTCTGTATTGAAACCTTTTTTTGGAGCCTCAAAGTAAGCATTGATAATTTTACTTTTGTCCCATTTAGAAATTAATTCATAAGCTTCATCTAAATTACCATATAAAATTCCAGTATTAAAAGCAGGACCAGCACATAAACAATCCCATCCGCAAGTATCCATTGATCTTAGTTCAATATATTTCTTTAATCTATTTTCTGTAAAGATTGTGCTTAAGTGAGTTGTTAAATCATCTTCAGAAGGAAGTCTATTATTGATATCCTTAATCTTTCCATTCATAAAGTCTAAGAAAGAATAATTATTACCAGATAAATATTCTTTATTGTCTTGAATAAATAAAAGAGGAAAATTTATTGCAAAGTCAGTGTATTTTTCAAAGTCCATGTTGTCAAAAAAAACCTCAGGTAATCCACCTCGTGATGTTTCTTGCCAAACTTTAGATCTATAAGACATGTAGCCACTATTTTTTTTTTCAACAATGGAAGAGTTCGCAAAAAGAGCAATTGATATGGGTACTATAGAATTTATAACTTTAAATTTTTTAATAAAATCTTCTTCTGAATTATAATCAAGGTTTATTTGAGTTCCACAGGTTCTATACATCATATCCAAACTTAAAGGTCCACCATTAGGCATATCATTAGTCATTACTTTATATCTTTGTTTTGGATTATTTGGCACCTCGCTTAGAGTTGATATTGGATCAAAACCAGAACTAACAATTTTTATGTCAAATTTTTTTGTTACTTGTTGTAATTCAAATAAATAATCATGAGATTCTGTGCAAGCCTCGTGAATATTATTTAGTTTATCACCAGATAGTTCAATTTGATTTCCTGGTTCAAGAGTAATACTTTTTCCTTGTTTTTGTAAGCCAATAATATTTTGTTTTTCCATTATAGGTTTCCAACCAAATTCACTTAAAGCAGTGAACATTTTAAGGATAGTGGGGTAATCAACTCGTCTGTTGGTTTTTTGATTAAATAAAAATTTTTCATGCTCGATACCAATTTTAAAGTTTTTAGTATCCTTAATTCCAGTCTGGAAATATTTAATAATATGTTCTTTATGCGTAATCATTATTTTATATATAGGGATTTAAATTATATTTTAAAGTTATTAAATATTTAGCATTATGAAGTGTAAGGTTTTCTTGAAAAAACTCTTCTTACCATAGGCTCAAAGTCTTTAAGGATTAAACTTTTATACTTAGGGTCAAATGATGCTTGATCCCAATTTTCACAAAAATTTACAGCATCAGCGTAATATTTGTGATCCTTATATTTGTCTCTTTGATTACGATTACCGCCCAGATGATGAGCAAAATAATACATTTGAAATTCTCCATGTTTTTCTATTATCCAATGTGTTTTATCACTTACAAAGGGCTTTAACACTGCAGCAGCGTACTCTGAGTGATTTAGAGGAGCTAATTCATCATCAATATCATGTAGTAAGGTTGCTGCAACCATTTCTTCACTAGCCTTATCATTTAAAGCTCTTGTGGCCGCTTGAAGAGAATGTTCAAGTCTTGTTATTTTATAACCTTCTAATGTAGAGTTTAAACCGCTCAGAAATTTTAATATTCTATCTGCCGTACCGTCAATATACTTTTGTTCATATTTATCTAATAAAAGATAGTCTTCTTTAGAGCCATTTTTCATTTCAATAAAATTTACAGTCGTCATTTTAATTATTTGACGCGGTACTCAAAAGAGATAATTGAGTAACCTTATCATCACCTAAGATATCTATTGGTTTAACTGGATATTCACCTGTAAAATAATGATCAGTTAATTGTGGATATGTTTCGTCTCTTTTTTCAAAGCCCATCGCCCTATACAAACCCTCTAGAGATAGAAAGTCTAATGATTTTGCTCCAATATATTCACAAATTTCGTCATTAGTTTTATTTGCGGCAAGCAGTTCTTTTTTAGTAGGAGTATCTACTCCATAAAAATCTGGATATCGTATTTCTGGACAGGCTATTTTAACGTGCACTTCTTTAGCTCCCGCATTATATAGCATTTTAACAATTTTATGAGAAGTCGTTCCTCTAACCAACGAGTCGTCTATTAAAATAATTCTTTTATTTTTAATAGTAGACTGATTTGCATTTAATTTTAATTTAACTCCAAGACTCCTGATTTTTTGACTAGGCTCAATAAAGGTTCGACCAACATAGTGATTTCTAATTAAACCTAATTCAAAATTAACTCCTAAATGTTGGGCAAATCCAAGGGCAGCTGAATTTCCAGAGTCAGGAACAGGTACCACTATATCTGCTTCGATTTTATTTTCTTTTGCTAATTCAATCCCAAATTTTTTTCTATATTCATAGGCGGAACTACCATTGAGCAAACTATCTGGTCTTGCAAAGTAGATGTATTCAAAAACACAAGGACGAACTTTTCTAGCAGGGAAGGGTTTAATACTTTTTAACTCATTATCTTCCACATAAACAACTTCACCATTTTCAACATCTCGAATATATTTTGCACCAATAATGTCTAAAGCACATGTCTCTGAAGCAAACACAAAACTATCTTTAATTTTTCCAATCACTAACGGTCTTATGCCATACGGATCCCTAACACCTATTAAGGTATTTTGTGTAAGCATAACAAGTGCATAGCCTCCTTGTATTTGAAAAATTGCATCAATAATTTTATCAATAGTTTTATTTCGTTTTGATTTAGCAATAAGCTGAACGATTGTTTCGGTATCTGATGTAGTATGAAAAATGGAACCATCTTGAACCAATTTATTTCTTAATGTGATTGAGTTTGTTAAATTTCCATTGTGAGAAACACCTATCCCACCTGCATTTGTGTCTGCAAAAAAAGGCTGTATGTTCCTCAATGTGTTTTCGCCAGTTGTACTGTATCTATTATGACCAATAGCATAATTTCCAGGAAGGCTATTCAACACTTTTTCTTTATTAAAATTATCCCCAACTAAACCAAATCTTTTTTCAGAATGATATTTTTCACCATCAAAAGTGACAATTCCACAACCTTCTTGACCTCTATGTTGTAATGCATGAAGACCTAGGGCTGTAAGTGCCGCAGAGTCCTCATTATTACTTATACCAAAAACGCCACACTCTTCTTTTAATTTAGGATTATAGATCTTCAATTTTTTCTTTAGAATTTTGATAGCTTTTTTCATTTGGAAATTCTTTTACTAGATAATTACTACCTTTTTCAATGTATGGAAAGATGTATGATTTATCAATATTAATTGGCCATTTGTTATAATTATAAACAATATCTATTGCAGAAAATAAACAAACACAGATTATATAGCTGCGGATAAAACCAAAAAATAAACCAAAAAGTGAATCGATTCTACTTAAACCAACAAACTTAACAGTTTTACTAATCGCTTTGTTAGTGATTAGGATAATAAAAATAACCAAAACAAAAATGGCCACACCCAACGTAACATCAAGTACGTATTCACTGTCAATTATATTTTTAAAATAAGGTTTAATCCTTGGAAACAAAATTAATGTTACCACATAAGCTAAAAGCCATTTTGAGGCTGAGAGCAAACTTAAAACGAACCCTTTACTGTAGCACTTAATTACAGACATAATTGTAATAATTAAATATAGGAGATCTATTAAAGAGATTGCTTCATAAAAGTCTTTTAAAGCATCCAGCATATTAATTTTATTTTCCGAAAGGTTTGCTTATTAAAATAAGGGAAGGCAGAAGGGTTAAAACAGAAATCATTGCTAGCAACATTGCTATACCTGTAAATACACCAAAATAAATCGTTGGTATAAATTTAGAAAAAACTAGAATTGAAAAACCAAATACTATTGTGATTGAGGTATTTAGTATTGCAACACCAACAGTTGAGTGGCAAGTTTTAAGAGTTTTATTATAATCTTTAGTTTTTAAAAACTCTTCTTTAAATCTATAAATATAATGAATACTATTATCAACGGCAATACCTATGGTAATTGCAGCAATTGTTATAGTCATCATGTCTAAAGGTATTCCAAGCAGTCCTATAATTCCTAAAATAAAAAAGGCAGCAATAAAATTTGGCACGACTCCAATTAATGATAATTTAATGTTTCTAAATAAAACCAAAAACATTACAAAAATTCCTGCCATTACTAATCCCAATGTAAGTATTTGAGATTTAAAAAGGCTTTGTAGCAAGTTATTAAATAAAATTAAAACACCACCAAGTTTAAATTCTTCCGTGCTAAGTTTTAAATCATTCACTAAATCGTAATTTATTTTATTTATTAAATCATTTCTTCTTAATCCATCTTGTGAATCAATAATTCTTAAACTTATTCTCGCTTCATTATCCTTAATTGAAATATACGGGTCTATAATGTCCTTTTTAATACTCTCGGGGATTTTGGAATAAAGAACACCCATTTCCAAAGTTCCTAAAGGTTTATTATTATTCAATTGAGTAGCAACTTCTATAATTGAGCTAAATGATAGAACTTTGCCAATAGCAGGTAAGCTATCTAAATAGTTATGAACAGATTGGATTTTATCAATTTTGTCTTTAGTAAACCAATATTTTTCATCGTCTTGACTTTCTTCATTGTCCCAATTTTCAAATTCACTATCCTCACTTGGCTTTACTACAACTTTTTCAGGAAACTTTAATATTACCTCTAAAGGAGTTGTGCCACCGAGCTTTTCATCTATTAATTTCATACCTTTGTAAATCTCAGTATTTTTATTAAAATAATTTATAAAGCTATTTTCAACTTCAAGACGGCTTATTCCAACAATACTTAAAATTATAATAAAACCAGTTATTACAAATATAATACTTTTATTGTTAATAGATGCCCTTCCAAAGAAAGAAGTAATTTTTGAATCTTCATCTTCTTTAATACTAATATTTTTATTAGACATAAAACTAAGCAGCGTAGGCAGCAAAGTAAAAGTTATGATAAATGATGTAATTAACCCAAAGGTCATCATCCATCCAAAATCTATAATAGGTTTAATTCCACTAAATATTAATGAAAGAAAAGCACATATAGTTGTTAAAGCTGTATAGATGATTGGCAAAAACATTTTACTGGTTGTCATTGAGATAATTTTAAAATTATCCAAATTAGGAAAGTCATTTTTTAATTGTAAGAAACGAGTACTCATATGAATATTCATTGCCATAGTTAAAATTAACATCAGGGCGATAAAGTTTGATGAAATAACAGTAACCTTCCAACCTAGTAGACCAAGCAATCCGGTCATGATTAATACAGAGAAGAAACAACTACTAATAGGAACAATGATCCAAATTAATTTTCTAAAAACAAACCATAGAGTGGCTATAATAAATAAAAGCACACCTAAACCAAAAACAATTATATCGCTCTTAATGAATGACATCATGTCATCTGCAATCATGGGTATACCTCCCAAGTAGATTTTCCCCACATCTTCATAGCTTTTAATTATTTCTCTTATTTGAGTAATATTTTCATGATTTTTCTTCTTTGAATTATCTTTATATATCCCTATTTCTTTATCAGTTTTGCTTTCCAAATTTTTTAAGTCATCTTTTTTTATATAGACAATTATTCCACTTGTTCTTCCATCTTCGCTGATGACAAAATTTCTAAAGACAGGACTGTTAAGTATTTCCTTAAATCCTCTTTCTGTATCAACATCTTCATCTTTTAATGTTTTAAAGTTTTCTAATCTTTCCTGGAGAGGGGCTTCAGAGTTACTTAGTAGAGGAATATCTAGCAAGGTTACAACGCTATGAACCCACTCTAAACTTTGAATCTTGTATTTTAAACTTAAAAGATTATTGATAGAAGATTCAGTTACCATTCCTTCATTAGGAGAGTAGGTTAAAACTAAAAATTCTTTAGAACCATACCTTTCAGTAATTTCTTTTAAATATTCAAGATCAGGATCACCTTCAATTAAAAGGGTTTCAGAGGAAGCGTCTAGCCTAAAATCTTTTGAGAAATAACCAAAGCTTAATAGGGTAATTAAAAGTAATACAAAAATTGACTTAGGATTCTTTAAAACAGTATTTTGGTATAAATGAGATAGCATTTAATACTAATATATTTGATATTAGTTAATTTGAGTATCTTTAAATTTAGTAAACATTGCTTCAAATTCTAACATGATATTACCTGTTGGGCCGTGTCTTTGTTTTCCAATAATAAGTTCTGCTAAATTAGATACCTCATTCATTTTAGCTTGCCATTCTGCATGCTCCACAGTTGCAGGCCTTGGCTCTTTTCTCTCCAAGTAATATGCTTCTCTGTAAACAAACATTACAACATCAGCATCTTGCTCAATTGATCCAGACTCTCTTAAATCTGATAATAGAGGCTTGTGATCATCTCTTTGTTCAACGGCCCTTGATAGTTGAGAGAGCGCAATAACAGGTAGCTTAAGCTCTTTAGCAATAGCTTTAAGTCCCTGAGTGATTTCAGATATTTCCTGAACTCTACCGTCTCTATTTCCAGAAGATCCTCTCATTAATTGGATGTAATCAACTACAATTAAATCTAAGCCAAATAGTCTTTTAATACGTCTGGCCCTATTACTCATTGCGGCAATACTAATGGCAGGCGTTTCATCTATATAAAGAGGTAGCTCAGATATATTTTTTGAAGTTTCAATAAACTTATCAAATTGTTCATCGGAAATTCTTCCTCTTCTAATATCATTTGATCTAATTCTAGATTGCTCGGCTAAAATTCTTGTTGATAGTTGCTCTGATGACATCTCTAGTGAAAAAAATGCAACAGAAGATTTTTTTCCACTTTCTTGTAATTTTTGAGCCGCATTAAAAGCTATATTGGTTGCTAAAGCCGTTTTACCCATTGAAGGTCTTCCAGCTATAATAATTAAATCAGAATTATGTAGTCCACCCAATCTATCATCTAAATCTCTTAAACCAGTAGGCACACCCACAATTCCCTCTTCATTTCTGTAGGCAGCAGATGCCATCTCAATTGTCTGTTTCATTGCTACATCAAATTTAACTAATGAAGAGTTAAAAGAACCTTTTTCAGCAAGATCAAATAATAATCTCTCAGAATTTTCAATTATGTTTTGGCCGTTAGTATTTAGGTCATTTATTTTAGCAGCATAAATTGTGTTTTCAGATATTTTAATTAACTCTCTACGAACAAACATATCGTAAATAATTCTAGAATATTCAATTGCTTGTCTAGAAGATGTGGAGAATTTAGTAACTTTAACCAAATATTCAGGCACATTTAGTTCATCTTTTTCATTTTCAAAATAATTCTTTAATGTAATAGGATTTGCAAGCATCCCCTTATAAATTAGACTTTCTATTGCAGAAAATATTTTTTGGTGCATTGGATCATAAAAATTAATACTTGAGACAACAGTATTTATTTCATCAAATATTTCGTTAGACACTAAAATAGATCCTATAACAGACTGTTCAGCTTCAACGTTGTTTGGTAACTCTTTAAAGGTCTCTTTAACCATGCTTAGATTATTTTCCATGAATAAATCTTATCTGAAAAAAGATTTAAAAAAATAACAATTATGTGTTGGGGAAAAAATTGTATAATTATTGAATAGTTTCTGATGTAACTACATTAATAGTAATTTCAGAGTCTATTTCAGAGTGTAAAATAATTTTTACTTTAAATTTACCAATGGATTTAATTTCAGTTATTGGTTGTATCATAGAAGGTTTGATATCTAATTTATCACTTTCTAGTAATAATTTTGAAATTTCAGTTGGTTTAACAGAACCATAAAGTTCTTTATTTTCTGTGCTTAGTTTTTTAATTTCGTACTCTTTACCATTAATTTGTTCTGAAATTTTTTGAGCTTCTTTCTTTTTTTCTGAATCTTTTTTACCTAATTCAGATTTTATTTTCTCAACTTCAGCAATATTTTCTTTAGAAGCGTAAAGTGCCTTTTTATTTGAAATTAAAAAGTTTCTAGCAAAGCCTCTTTTTACATCTATGATTTCACCAATAGATCCAATTCTTCTCAGATTTTCTAAAAGTATAACTTTCATCTAAATTAACGCTAAATTTCTAGCTCTCTTAATAGACAGAGAAAGCTCTCGTTGTTTTTTTTGTGAAACATTTGTAATTCTTGATGGTAGGATTTTACCATTTTCTGACATATATTTTTTTAACAATCTAATATTTTTATAGTCAACTTCTGGCGCACCTTTTACTGATAGTGGGCATGATTTCTTAAACTTATATTTATTAGGTTGAAAAATACTTAATTTTGCAAAATTACTTTGACTACTTTTTTTTTTATTTCCTGCTCTTTTTTTGGATGGCATAATTAATCTCTATTATAATCTTTTTTGTATTCTTTTTTTTCGTATTCGTCTTTTCTTGAAAAATATTTTGCTTCTAAATCAAACTTTTTAACTCTAACCGTCATATATCTTAGAAGATTTTTGTCTATTGCTTCATTTTTTTCTAGTTCTTCAATAATTTTTCCAGCACCTTTTATTTTAAAGTGCATATAGATACCTTTTTTATTTTTTTTGATAGTATAAGCAAGGTTTAACAAACCCCAATCTTCAGTTTGTACTATCTCACCATCATTCTTCTCTACAATTTTAGAGTATTTTTCAGCTAAGGATTTAACCTGAGCAGGGCTAGTATCTTGTCTTGCTACAATAGTGTGTTCGTATAAATTCATAATTTTTCTTTAATAAAAAGTGAGGATATACTATTATAATAATTGAATTACAACACTTAAAACCATAATAAACTTTAGATATTTAAATGTTTTCTGTTATTTTTCCAGGTCAAGGCTCCCAATTAGTAGGAATGGGCAAAGACTTACACGATAAGTATAGTCTAATTCAAGATTTATTCAAAGAGGCTGATGACACCCTTGGATTTGCATTATCAAAACTTGTTCTAAGTGGTCCAAAAGAAGAATTGGACCTAACGGAGAATACTCAACCAGCAATTTTTTTAATTAGCCATTCAATATTTAAACTTATCAAAGAAGAATTTAAAATCGATCTAAATAGAGCAAATTTTTTTGCTGGACACTCATTGGGAGAGTATTCAGCTTTAACTTCAGCCGGATCATTGTCATTTTCCGATACTCTAAAAATATTAAAAATTAGAGGGAAAGCTATGCAGAGCTCAGTACCAAAAGGAGAGGGTGGAATGGTAGCCGTTTTGGGTTCTGAAATTTCTGTAGTGGAAAATATTATTAATGAAAATAAAAATAAATACAAATGCTACGTTGCAAATGATAATTCTTTGGGACAAATAGTATTAAGTGGTAAAATAAATGATTTAGAAAAAATAATGGTTGATCTAAAAGCTGCAAATATCAAAAATATTAAACTGCCAGTTAGTGCACCATTTCATTGTAAGTTAATGAATAAAGCAACCCTTGTAATGAATGAAGAAATAGAAAAACTAAACTTTAAAGAACCTTCAAATATTTTAATTTCTAATGTAACCGGAAAAGAAATATCTAATACAAATGAATTAAAAGACTTATTAGTTAAACAAATCGAAAGTAGAGTTCGATGGCGAGAAAGTGTTACACGAATGATTGAAAAAGGTGTTAATCAATTTATAGAAATAGGACCGGGTAAAGTTTTATCAGGCCTAGTAAAGAGAATTGATAAAAATGTTAAAGTTAGTGCAATAAATACTGAAGAAGATATAAAGTTAATTAATATAAATGAGTAGTTTAAAAGATAAAAATATTATAGTCACAGGCGCCTCAGGAGGAATTGGTAATTCTATAGTTGAAAAATTATATGAACAGGGTGCCAATGTTTTAGCCACCGGAACAAGAATTGAAAAATTAGAGGAATTAAAAACAAAATTTAATAATATTAAAATTCTTAAGTTTGATATTTCTCAACATGAAAAAATTGAGGAATTTATCAATGAAGCTACAGAAAAATTAGGTGGTTCACTTGATGGTATGATTAATAACGCTGGGATCACAAAAGATAATCTAATAATCAGAATGAGCTTAGAAGAGTGGACTAAAGTAATAGATATAAATTTAACTTCCACTTTTTTAATGTGTAAATATTCTATTAAAAAAATGCTTAAAAATAAATCGGGAAAAATTGTGAATATTACTTCTGTCGTAGGTCATACTGGAAATGTAGGCCAAGTAAACTATACAGCATCTAAGGCCGGAATTGTTGCAATGTCGAAAAGCTTAGCAATTGAATATGCTAAAAAAAATATTAACGTAAATTGTATATCACCTGGATTTATAAGTACCGCAATGACAGATCAAATAGATGAAAAGCACAAAGAAGCTATAATTGCTAAAATTCCATCTAATAAGCTAGGTAAGCCAGAAGATATTGCAAATGCAGTTACATTCTTAAGCTCAGACCAATCTGATTATATAAACGGAGAAACTATACATGTTAATGGAGGCATGTATTTGGGTTGACAAAATTCCTTTTTAAACTATTAACGAAATATAACAAAAAGGAACATTATGTCAGAAGATATTTCAAGCAAAGTTAAAAAAATTGTAGCAGACCATCTAGGTATAGATGAAGCTAAAGTTCAAGATGATTCAAGTTTTATAGATGATCTTGGTGCAGATAGCTTAGACACAGTTGAATTAGTAATGGCTTTCGAAGAGGAATTTGGTTCAGAAATCTCAGATAGTGAAGCTGAAAAAATTCTTACTGTAGGTGATGCCGTTAAATTTATTGAAGGTAAAGCTAACTAGAAATTTAAATGTCCAAAAAAAAAGATGGGATAATGGTAATTTTATCATCCCCATCCGGGGCAGGTAAAACCACACTAGTAAAACTTCTATCAGAAAATAAAGACTTCCATATATCAGTATCTCACACGACCAGAAAACCAAGACTAAACGAAATTGCAGATAAAGATTATTACTTTGTAAATCAAGAAAAGTTTGAGAACTTAGTAAAAAATGAAGAGTTCTTGGAATATGCAAAAGTATTCAGTCATCTTTATGGAACTACAATAACACCTGTTATTAAAAAATTAAAAAAAAGTGAGAATGTGATATTTGACATTGACTGGCAGGGTGCTGATCAAATTAAGAATAAAAAATTAAATTACAAATTAATTACTTTTTTTGTTTTACCACCTAGCAAAGAAGTTTTATTCGAAAGATTATCCAATAGAGATATGAAGGATAAATTAATAGTAGAAGAAAGAATGAAAGAATTTAGTAGAGATGTATTGCACTGGATTAATTATGATTATGTGATCATAAATGATAACCTTGAAGAGTGCTATTCTAAGATTAGTAATTTAATTGATGCCGAAATTGATAATGACTCAAAAGATTATGATAAAGAATATATTAGAAAGCATGTGGATAAATTAACTTCTTAGATTTTCATATTCTTTTGTAAGCTTAAAATACATTTCAGAATCAAGGTTTTGAGGTCTAAGATTAAGATTGATATTAAATTTTTCTGCCACCTCTTTAGCGTTTGTAAATATTTGATTAAAAGGTTTCTTTAACATTTTTCTTCTTTGGCTAAAAAAAACTCTAGTAATCATTTCAAGGTTTTTAGCACTTTTTAATTCAAAAGAATTTTTTTTAGGTGTAAATAATAATAACGAGCTATCTACTTTGGGTCTTGGGGAAAAACTTTGAGGCTTAATGTCTATTATTTTTTTAACATTTAATTTCCAACTTGTTAAAATAGAAAGACGTCCATATTTTGAGCTATTAGACTCTGCAATAATTCTATCGGCAACCTCTTTTTGAAACATTAAAACTAAACTTTCAAACCAAAATATTTTGTCAATATTTACAATCCATTTAGATAGTATTTCAGTTGAAATATTGTAGGGTAAGTTACCAAATACAACTAGTTTTTGATCTGAAATTTTATCCACTGCAATTTTTAAAACATCGTCATTAATAATTTCTATCTGAGTAGCAAACTTTTCTTTTAATACTAATGCCAGCTCATCATCTTTTTCAATAACATAAACTTTTTGTGGATTTTTTTTTAAAATATAGCTTGTTAAATTTCCGCTGCCAGGACCAATTTCTAAAATTTCTTTATTAGCAATATCTGCTGTTGAAACGATTTTTTCAAGAACCTCTCTATCTATTAGAAAGTTTTGACTAAGACTTTTTTTAGCTTTAATATGCACTTAGTTATCTAAAAATTTTAAAGCTTGCGTTAAACTTTGAGGGTTAGATTGGTTTTTACCTAACATAGATGAATTTGGTCCGTGATCTGGAGAAATACGAATAAATGGCAAACCTAAAGTAATATTAATAGCGTCAAAGTTAAATAAAGCTTTCATGGGGGACAGTACTTGGTCATGATACATTCCGATAATCACATCATAATTTTTTAAATGTTGTTTGATAAAGATGGTGTCAGCAGGATAAGGACCATCAACTTTGAAATTTTCCAATTTTAATTTTTTAATCGCTGGAGTTATTATTTTGTCTTCTTCACAATCTGTAAAATTACTCTCACAATGGGGATTTAAGCCAGTAATAGCTATTCTAGGGCTCTTATTAAAATTTATTTTATAAAAGTTAGTAATAAATTTGACATGAGTGTGTATTTTTTCTTTTGAAATATTCCTATGCACATTTTTAAGTGCAAGATGTGTTGTTAGTGGACTTACAGATAACTTTTTATTAAATATAAGCATTACTACATCGTTACCTCTTTTGGTTTTTTTAGCCAAATATTCTGTAATACCCAAAGTTTTGCCTTTTAAAAAATGTTTTTTAGAGATTGGTCCGTTTATAAATTTGGTAAGTTTATTACGGCTGATAATTTCCAAAGCGACATCAAATGATTTCTTAATGTAATTGTTAGATTTATTAGAGATTTTTTCAAAACAATTTATGAATTTATAATCAACATTAATTAAGTTAATTTGTTTATTGTTTAATTTATTAAATTGAGAAAAAGTTTTATTGAGAGTGTTAATTTTAAAATTAAACCCTAACTTTTTCATTTGTTCTTGCAATAATCTCTTTGAGCAAATAATTATTAATGGACTTTTATATTTGTTTGATTTTAAACTTTTAAAAAAAATTTCTAGAAAAACACTATTTGGTTCACCGCTTACAATAATTATTGGCTTATTACCCATCAAATTCTAAGTTTTTTTTAATTTTGTTATAATAGATTTTAGAATATTGATTTAACTGTCTATTACGTTCGTAGTTGACTGCCTTTTTAAATTCAGTTTCTTGATCTATAACAATTTCAGAGTTCTTAATATTAACCACTTTTAGTAATAATACACCAGTAGATAAGATTATTGGTTCCGAAGTTTCACCTATTTTTAAATTAATAATATTTTCCTTAATTTTGTTACTAAGTGAATTTTCACTAATCCTGCCAATACTTCCACCTATTTTAGCAGATTCAGATACACTATAAATCGATGCGCTATTTTCAAATCCTATTTGATTTATACTTTTAGTTATTTCCTCATATTTTTTCTGTAGTTCTTCTTTATTATTTATTTCAAAGATAATTTCTGATAATTCGTATTCTTTTGTTTTAATATTGTTGTTTTTTGAAATGGTATCTCTTATTTGCTGTTCATTGATTGTTATTTGTGATGAATATTTTGCAATAATTAATTCATTCCACAAAGCATCAATAGTCTTTTTTTTTTTAACCTCATCTAATGTTAAATCATAATCTTTTAAGTAAATTTCAAATTCACTTAATGATTTTAGATTTAAACTTGAAAATATATTTTCCAATAAAAGGTTTATATATTCTTCTTTTACTTTTATCTCTTCAAAATGTTTTGATATTTCAATTTTTTTTATTTTTTCTCTAATAATAGATTCATTTGAAATTCTAAGTATTTTTTCTTTATCTAGTTCTTTAAGGCTATTATTAAGTGCCACTAAGTACTTAAACTCATTCTTAATGTCTATATTGGTTATAATTTGATCTTGTATGATGTGTACAATTTTAGTCTCTATTGCATACGCTTTATTAAAAAAAGAAAATAATAAAACTATAATTAAAAATTTTTTCATAAACATTTATTTTAAAATCATCTTATCAGGTGAAAATGTTGCTAATGGTATAATTGTTATGGAAAAAAATAACTCTTCAACAGGTTTTATGTCTGCATCATTATAATAATTTTTTTTGTATTTTATGCCGGCTACTAAACAATCATTCTTATATTCATATATTAGATCGTAGTATTCCGTTAAATCTAGCTCTCGATTTCTTCTTGTTGAAAATGATAAAGAGTTATTTTCATTAAAATTATATGCCGTGGTATTTTCAATTAGATTAGTTGATCCAATAACACCACTTTCTTCTATATAATTAAATTGAGTAGAAAAATCATTGTAATTAAATTTAGCATTTAAAGCACTATACTCAAAAGTGCTAATGTCGTTCGATACTGAAAAATCATATCCTAGTGAAATAATCTCATTAGGTTGAAAGTTTATTTCCCCAAATAAATTGGAAGTTTTTTTATTCAAAGTACTATTGATAGGAATATTTTTTTCTTCATTAGGCCTAAAAACAGTGGCAAGTTTTAAGTCAAAATATTGTTCTATCTCTGAAACCCTATCTGTGACAGTCACTTTCTCTTTAACAAAATCCAAACCAAGTGTAATTGATTCTCCAGCCTCTAATGAATCTTCTAATGACAATCTATTAGATAAAAAAATGTTATCAATATTAATTCTTCTATCTTTTGCAATATTATTTTTCATTTCATGTGGACTTAGTCTCAATGATAATTTTGGTATTAAAGAATTGATGCTATTTTCATCTTTTTTTAAAAGTGGTAATGAAATATTGTAATTATAAGCACTCATCAACTCTGACTGTGGACTATTTTTATATATGATATTATTTTTCCCTATCGAGTTAATATTTTTTAATTGGATCTCAAAATTAGTTTTTATCCCATTATCAAAAAAAAGGTTATAAGATGAATAATTTAAATCATTAGAAATTGTAGATGTAGTAACATTAGTTTCACTTAAAGTATTGCTTCCATAAGAATTAAGATTAAAATTTCCATTTAAACTTTCTATCCCAAAATTTTTTGAAAAATTGTACGAAGGAAGCACGTATTGATATCTATCTGTGTTAGAGCCGCTTATCGTTTCATACATTTCAAATGATGTTGTTAAATCGTACCCCTCATGCTCAAGATCTAATTTAATTAGAGATTCAAGAACGTCATTATTTTCCAATAAAAGAGGTGACTCTAAATTAAATAATTTAAGATAGTTATCATTTGAAGATTTTTGATAATTAACTTCAAGCATACTTTTTGTGTAATTGTTTAATGATAGATCTATTAGTGTATTAGAAAAAAAATGTGATCTTGTATCACCCTTGTCGCTTAAGTTGGAATCGTGACCTTTTGCAAAACTAAAATCAGCTATAGTGAAAGAGTTTTTAGTTATTTGCCTATATTCACTTTGTAAGACAAATTTATTATCTCCAAAAAGTCTTGGTTTTATTGTCATATCTTTATCATCAGAAAGTGCATAAAAATAAGGTGTATAGACAGAGCCACCTAAGTTTTGAGAGCTTCCAAATTCTGGTGTTAAAAAACCAGATTGTCTTTTAACGGTTGGATCTGGATGAAAAAATTTTGGAAAATAAAAAATGGGAAAATCATATATTTCTAACCAAGCATCTTTGTAGATAATTTGTTTTTTAGTTTTGTCATGTTTAATTTTATTAGCTGTAATTTTCCAAGGAGGACATTTATCAGTTTTTTTACATGATGTGAAAACTCCCTTTTCAAAGTTAGTTATAAATTTATCACCGTATCCAGAAACGGCATTGATACGCGGATCATTTTGTGGATCACCAAATAAGGTTTTATGAAGTTTGACATTAATATCTTTTGCCAAGAACTTATTTTCTCTAAGATTTAAAAAAGCTGTTTCAAAAAAATATTCATCACTATTATCTGTGTTTGAATTTGTTATAACTAGTATTTCTTTACCTTTAAGAATTTCCTCATTTATTGAATATTCGAATGCATTAAGTTTGTAGATAGTTGAATTATTATCTGTAATAGTGGCTTTATTATTAGATGATAAAATCATCTTATTTTTAAGCAATGTTAGATCATAACCTTCAATATTATATTTGTTCGAAACATTTATTAATGTTTTTCCTCGTGTATAAACTTTTTCCTCATCTTTAAGATAAAATATTTTTTCTGCATTAATAATAATATTATTTGCAAAATCGGTTAGCTCTACATCACCATTTGCCTCTAGTCTGTTAATCTTTTTTAAATATTCGAAGTTATTGGATATTATTTTAAGTTGGTCATCGGTTGCAATTTCTCCTCTATTGTTACCCTTATAAATGTTACCATTATCAACAATCTCTATATCTGTGACTTTAAAAGTAAATTCTTCTGAATTAGATAATCCATAAAAATTTGAACTAAATATTAAAATTAAAAATATAGTTAAGAGTTTATTTTTCATTGAGCCTTATTATAGAAATGAAATTAATTATTGATAATATAATCAAGGGGAGAAAAATTGAAAGAATTAAAGGAATTTTTTCACTTGTACCCAAAACATTTGAAAAATAATTTACATAATAGATGATAACAGACAAGAAAATACCCAGTGTTATCTTAAAAAAGGAATTTTTTTGGTAACCAATATTAAACATTATGATTGCACCCAATATAGTTATTAAGGTTAAATATATTGGGTAGGAGGCAATTCTGTATAAATGAGAGCTAATATCAATCACAGAGTAATTTAAAGAAATATAACTTTTTCTTAAGGTGAACAACTCTCCGAGAGTAAGTGAAGAAAGATTTGAAAATAAACTATTTATTTTTTTTAGATCAAAATTAGACTGTAGCTCCATTTCATTCAAAGTGTCACTTTGATTATCTATTAAAATTAAAGGATTAAATAACTTCCACTTTTTTAATGAAACATCAACTTTATTACTTTGTATTATTTTTGAAATTTCAAATTTTTTATTAAATTGAGTAATTGAGACATCTAATAAAAATTGATTTTCAATTTTGTTTGCATTAATTATATTAATATTGCCACCTATTTCATCTTTAATCCATAGTCCATTTTCTGTAATTACGGCCAAATATTTATTATCTTCAGAGTATTTGTTCTTAATTAATAAATAAGAATTCTTTAGGACAGCGGAAGTGTTATAAAAAATAATAATAATAATAAGACCCAAAACAAAAGCATAAAAACTAATAATTTTGATTATTATTAAATTATTTAGACCGGAGTATTTAAAGATTTCTAATTCTTTTTTATCAATAAGATTAATAAAAAAAACTTGTGTTGATAATAAATAAATAAAAGGTAGTATTTCAAATAGAGTAGAGGGTGAATTTAAAAAAGATAATAAAATAAGATGGAAAAAATTAAGATCTGTATTCTTAAAAAATTCTACTTGTTCTAAAATATTAGTAATTAAAATTACTATAAAAAAAATAAAAAAAACTTTTATAAAAGAAATATTAAATAAATTAATTAAGAATTTTGTGTAGGTTTTCATTTTTTATTCACTTTCAAAGTTTTTAAAAAATAAAGATACATCACAAGCACAAAAAAAATTGGCAGTGTAGATACGGATAAATTTTTTAATAAATTTGTGGAAATAAATTTTGAAGAAGATTCTAAAAAAATAATAAATAAAAACCCTAAAAAATAAACTTTATATTTGTAGGCTTTAAAAGCTTGATCATTTTTTGACTTCAGTATAAATAGAAGCGCTATAGTAATGAGAAATGTTAGATATAAAGGTTTTATTAATCTTGAATGTAATTCCTCATAAATATTTTGTAAATTGTTGGGTGAACAATTCCTAATATTATCTATTTTTTTATTAGCTAATTTTTTTTTCAAGCTATCAATAATTAACAAACATTGAATTAGATCTATAGTGGATGTTTCTTGTGTTTTTTGATAAGTTGTAGTTGTAGATGAAAACTTTGAAATATTAAAATCTGTTTTATCAAATGTAAATTTAGAAATTTTTCCATTAAGATTATTAATTGTTGTCCCCTCATACAAGACAAGCATTTTTTTATTTCCACGAACATTAAAAAAACCCTTTTTTGCAAATATTGTTTGTGAATTCTTAGAATTTGATTTATCATTTAAAAATATGTTCTCTAGTTCTCCATTTATGTTTTTTTCATCAAAATAAATTGTTAAATTTTTAACAATATTTATAAATTTTTTTGGTTTTAATATACTTTCAAAAAATTCTAGATTGGAAGCACGTATAAAGGATCTAGCTTTGTCTTGTGTAAAAGGTACAATAAAAGCATTTAATAATAAACTTAAAAATACAAATAATAATGAAAATTTTATAAAAAAATTAATAAAATGAATTTTTTTTATTCCAAAATTCCAAAATATAACCAGTTCATTTTTTTCTTCATATTTAAGAAATATGTATGAAAAGGTTAAAAAAATTGCAAACGGATAAATTCTACTTAATATTTTTGGAAAACTAAGTAATGTGTAGTTGAGATAAACAAGAAAACCGTGTCCGTCTTCAATAACGAAATCTAAATAATTTACGGCTTGTAAAACCCAAATAATTATACTGATAGTAAATATAGTTAAAAAGAAAAATATTGTGCATTCTTTAGCTAATTCTCTATAAATGATTTTTTTCATTGAAATATGATAATTTAACTCATATATAGCACTCAACTCGTTGAGAGTGTATTTAAAATGTATGTCTATTAAAATTAATTACTCAAATAAATTTGTAAACAAATCACCAGCTAATCTTATCTTATTCGTTGATGAAAATTTCAATATAAATGGTTTAAAAAAAATTATTTCAAATACTGAATTTACTTACATATCAGATTTATTAAAAACTAGTGATTTAAAAAAAAACTTACTATTTTTTGAAATTAATTCTAAAAAAACAATATTCTTGGTGTCTATTAAAAAAGATTTAAAAACTTCCGACACAGAAAGTTTAGGGGCCGAGTTTCATGCCTATATTAATTATGATAAGAAAAATGATTATTATATAAACCTAGATACTATAAATAGTAAAATAGATAATTTTGCAGCATATTTTCTACATGGATTAAAACTAAAGTCATATGAATTTAATATTTACAAATCAAAAAAAGAAAAAAGACTCATTTTTATTAATGCAATTGTAAACAAGAATAAAATATCCACTCAAAATCAAATAAGATTTAAAGCTTTAGAGGAGGGAATTTTTTTTGCAAGGGATCTTGTTTCGGAACCTGGAAACATTTTACATCCAGATGAGTATGCAAAAAGATTAAGTGCTCTAAAAAAATATGGTTTGAAAGTAAATATCTATGATGAGAAAAAATTAAAAAAATTAGGAATGAATGCACTGTTGGGTGTTGGGCAAGGTAGCATCAGAGGCTCCTACTTAGTAACAATGGAATGGAATGGATTAAAAAATAATTCTAAACCTTTAGCATTTGTTGGCAAGGGAGTTTGTTTTGATACTGGTGGTATTTCTCTAAAACCGGCAAAATTTATGGAAGACATGACTTATGATATGGCTGGTTCTGCTACAGTAGTTGGTTTAATGAAAAATTTAGCATTAAGAAAAGCAAAAATAAATGCCGTTGGTGTTGTGGGACTTGTAGAGAATATGCCTGGAGGCAATGCTCAAAGACCAGGAGATATTGTCAAATCTTATAGTGGCCAAACAATAGAAATATTAAACACAGACGCTGAAGGTAGATTAGTTTTAGCAGATGCTCTAACTTTTACTGAGAAAAAATTTAAACCTAAATTTATGGTTGATTTAGCAACCTTAACAGGAGCTATAATAGTCTCATTAGGTTCTGAATATGCAGGGTTGTTTTCAAATGATGAAAAATTATCAAAACAATTATTGGATGTAGGTGAGAAAGTTGATGAAAAATTATGGAGAATGCCTCTGCATAAAAACTTTGATAAACTTATAGATTCAAAAAATGCCGACATGCAAAATATAAACTACGTTGGTGGAGCAGGATCGACAACTGCTGCACAATTTTTACAAAGATTTATTTTAAACAAAACACCTTGGGCTCATTTAGATATAGCCGGAATGGCTTTTTCAAAATATGGTGGTGCTTTAAATTCAGGTGGAGCAACTGGTTATGGTGTAAGATTATTAAATCAACTAATAGAAGAACATTATGAGTAGCATAGAGCAAACACTATCAATTATTAAACCAGATGCAGTAGAAAGAAACTTAGAAAATGAAATTAAAGAAATGTTTAAACATAAAGGTTTCAAAATTGTAAAAGATAAAAAAATTCAAATAGCAAAAAATGAAGCTGAGCAATTTTATAAGGTTCATGAAACCAAGCCATTTTATAATGATTTATGTGCTTATCTTTCATCTGGACCAATAGTTGTGATGGTGCTTGAAAAAGAAAATGCAGTACTTGGAAATAGAGAGTTAATGGGCGCCACTAACCCAAAAGATGCTGAAGAAGGAACCATAAGAAAAAAATATGGAATTTCTATCGATAAAAATTCTGTTCATGGTTCTGATAGCGTTGTAAATGCCAAAATAGAAATTGACTTTTTTTTTAAAGACTAATTAAAAATTTTTAAAATCGCCTCAGGATAAAGTTGGTGCTCTTGTTTAAGAACTTTCTTTGCTAGAGTGCTGGGGGTATCTTTTTTGGATATTTTAATTTTTTTTTGGATTATTATTTTTCCCGAATCAAGTTTATCGGTAACGTAATGAACAGTGCAACCTGAAAACTTATCTCTATTTTGAATAGCTCTATGATGTGTATTTAATCCTTTATATTTAGGAAGAAGAGATGGGTGAATATTAATTATTTTACCATTAAATCTTTTGATAAAATCTTTTGATAAAATCTTCATAAAACCTGCCAAGCAAATTAATTCAATTTTATTCTTCATCAATAAAGTTAATAATTTTTTTTCTGTAGTGATAATATTTTTAAAATTTAATATTTTTTTTTTAATATGGAATAGATCTCCATACCGTAAACCTTTTGCTTTATTAGTATTAGAAATAATCCAATTGATAGAAATAGGGCTTTTTTTTAATTTTGAAAATTTAATTAAATTTTTTAAGTTACTACCGGTGCCTGAAATAAAAACTGCAGTTTTTACCCTATTAAGACCAGTCAATTTTTCCATTAAGTTTAACTTTATTGTCACCGGTGGTTATTTTTCCAATAACATAGGGTTTAAATTCTTTAGTAAAAAATTTATTAATTTTATTTAAATTTTTAGGCTTAATTATTAGACAAAAACCAACACCACAATTAAATGTTTTTAACATTTCTTTGTCTTCAATGTTATTTTGTTTTAGCCATTTAAAAATTTTTTTAGTTTTAATTTTATCTAAATCAATATCAGCTACAAGACCATTTGGAATTACTCTCTTAATATTATCTCCTAGACCGCCACCAGTAATATTGGCACATGAATTTAAAAGATTATTCTTTATTAGGCTTAAAACTTCTTTAACGTAAATTTTAGTTGGTTTTAATAATTCTTTTTTTAAAAATTTATTACTTTTTAAATTTATTTTTTTTTTTTTTAAAATATAACGCACCAATGAATAACCATTAGAATGAACACCGCTTGAAGGGACTGCTAAAATTAAGTCATTTTTTTTAATATTTTTTTTATCTAAAATTTTTTTACCATCAACTACACCAACGGCAAATCCAGCTATGTCAAATTTACCTTTTTCATATGTGCCAGGCATTTCAGCTGTTTCTCCACCAACAAGCTCACAGTTCGAAATTTTGCAACCTTTAACTATTCCTTTAAGAATAGATTTTAATTTTTTTAAATCTATTTTATTAATTGAAATGTAATCTAAAAATAATAAAGGTTTTGCTCCTTGGACTATTAAATCATTTACACTCATAGCAACCAAATCAATGCCAATTGTATCGTATTTATTGAGTGTATTTGCTATCTCAACTTTTGTACCCACACCATCAGTGCAAGCTACAATTTTAGGTCTTTTAATACCATTAGGAATATTTGATATTGAACCAAAACCACCAATATTTTGAAACTTTTTTTTGCCTTTATTCTTTGGTGAAATTGAGGCTATGAATTTAATAAAATTATCAGCAGCATTTATGTTTACACCACTTTTTTCATAGGTAAATTTTTCCTTTTTCATTAGTATAAATTATGCAAATTTTTAATAAATTATTAAGGTTTAAAAAAGTATATATATTTTTTAGCTCATTCGTTCTATTTATAATAATTTTTTCCACAACTTATTTGAATGCTAATATCTTCAAGGTATCTAATATTGAAATTTCAGCGCCATTTGAGGTTAATTTTGAAAAAAATGCTGTAATTGATGATGGCTTCAAAACATCTTTTGTTAATCTTTTAACAATGATTACAACCTCTGGTGATAGAAATAAGATTAAGAATACACCAATTAAACAAATAAAAGAAATGATCGATTCTTTTAAAATTAGTGAAGAGAAATTTACTAACAATGAATACTTTGCTACTCTTGAGACAACATTTAATAAAAAAAAAGTTTTAAAATTTATTGAAAGAAAAAATATTTTCCCATCTGTGCCACTGAAGAATAAAGTTCTATTGATACCAATATTGATGGATACCGAGACGGACAGTATTTACTTATTTGATAATAATATATTTTACGATAAGTGGAATGACAAAAAAAACAATTTCCAATTATTAGAGTATTTATTACCGAGTGAAGATTTGGGTGATCTAAGTAAGATCCAAAGTGCAATGAATAATATTGAAGCTCATGACTTCAGTGAGTTAATAGCAAAATATGATCTTCAAAACTACATAGTTTTAATAATTTATAAAAATAATAATGAAATTAAAATACTATCTAAAATTAGTCTAAACAATTCACTTAAACTTGATAACAAAAGATACAGTAAAATTAACTTACAGAATGAAAATGAGACTGAAAAACTGATAATAGATTTAAAAAATACTTATGAAGATACGTGGAAAAACAATAATGCAATTAATACTTCTATAAAACTTCCAATTACTATATCGGTAAACTCAAAAAATTATGAAAAAATTAAAGAGGTTGAAAGCGCTTTAGAAAATATTGATCTGATATCAGAATTTTATACGTTAAAATTTGACAGTAAAAATATTCTATTTAAAGTAATTTATAATGGTTCTCCTAAATTGTTTTTAAATGATATGAGTAAGCAAAATTTAGATTTAATTATGTCTGATAATGTCTGGTCAGTTGAATGAAGACTTTAAATCAATTATTATTAGATTTTGACTACGATCAAAATTTTAAAGATGACGATTTTTATGTCGGGAAAAGCAATTATTATACTTTTGAACTAATAAATAAATGGCCCAAATGGGAAAAGAACTTTCTAAATATAAGTGGTGAAAAACTTTCTGGTAAAACACACTTGGTTAATATTTTTTTAAAAAAATTTAATGGCATCAAAATAGAATCATGCTTGCTGAATAACGACAACCTCAAAACTATTAAGTCATTTCAAAATATAGTATTAGAAGATTTAAATTTAGATGTTGATGAAAAACTTATTTATACACTTTTTAATATTATTGATCAGGATAACAAATTTTTAATAATTACATCCACCAAACCCATAGTGGAGATTAACTTTAAACTTGAGGACTTAAGATCGAGAACAAAAAATTTCCTTTTGGCAAAAATTGACAATCCTGATGATGAGCTAATGTTTGCTCTAATATTGAAAAATTTATCAGATAGACAAATCACTTTAGATAAAAAATTGATCAATTTTATCATTAAAAGAGTAGACAGATCGTATAGCAAAATATTTGAATTCATATATAAAAT
>Ga0208770_1000518_pt1 | contig 24375 bp, 21 predicted proteins | sample AntAceMetag02UK9_FD_184771 | JGI IMG/M metagenome (GOLD analysis project Ga0208770, IMG submission 184771) | Saline lake microbial communities from Ace Lake, Antarctica - Antarctic Ace Lake Metagenome 02UK9 (SPAdes) (version 2) | ecosystem: Environmental > Aquatic > Non-marine Saline and... | reverse complement strand
CAAATCTCAGCGCAAGATGTGAAAGCGTACAAACGGTATGCTTCATTGTCAGATAGATACGAAATGGTAATATCAACGCAAACCTAAACTAGAGCCTAAAAGAATGACTTGGTGAGAGATAGTTCGGCAGTTAGCCTAGCGCAGCATTCAACAAAACCGCTCTCACACGTCATCTCGAAAATTTCTTTCCTTAATTTTTTGAAAGGAAAGAAATTATCCGTGATCTCATCTGGTTGCAACCGAGTGATGAAAAGGATTAGCTCAGGCCATAATAATTCCCCAAATAACCCGTGTCAAAGACACTCAAGTTCATCAAAACAGTTTCAAGTAACCCGCTTTGGCGGAACACTTAAATCAACTGTAGAAGTCCCCAAGAAAACTGACGCACTCATAAAGGAGACATCTCCATCGTGCCTCCGCTGAAAAGAGGATTTTCATAGATGGTTTTTCTGAAAATATAAATCGTAAAATGATTATGCCAGATTATGATATGCGCTCCGATGAAAATTTCTTGTTTGAACAGAGTGAGTTTGAAATTTTATGGTCTTTTTGCTTCGTTTTTTGACAAGAAAAAATGAAGAGCCAGACCGGCTTGAGGGCAAAACGTTATTAAAAGTTCAAAATCAATATTTTGACTAGCACTTAAGCTACAAAGTGCTTTCTCTCGTGAGAAATCCCAGAATCCGCCTAATCCGTGATTCAACCCTTATTGTCTGAATCACGGATTTAACATGATGACACAGATGACACAGGTTCTTTAAAAAAATCACCTCCTCTCCATCAACAACGCACGTCACATCGAACCCGACCAAAGGCAGTGAGAAATACCCAGAAGAACTGATGTGCCCATAGCAAGGGAACATCTCCATCGTGCCTCCGTCGATGTGACGCTTTTCATAGATGGTTTTTCTGAAAATATAAATCGTAAAATGATTATGCCAGATTATGATATGCGCTCCGATGAAAATTTCTTGTTTGAACGGAGTGAGTTTGAAATTTTCTGGTCTTTTTGCTTCGTTTTTTGACAAGAAAAAATGAAGAGCCAGACCGGCTTGAGGGCAAAACGTTATTAAAAGTTCAAAAACAATATTTTGAAGATAACCTTAGCTACAAAGTGCTTTCTCTCGTGAGAAATCCCAGAACCCGCATAACCCGTGTTTCAAACCTTATTGTCTGAATCAAGGATGTAGAATGATGACACAGATAACACCGATTCTTTAAAAAAAATCACTTCCGATCCACCCAAATCCCACGTAATTTCGAACCCGACCAAAGGAAGTGAGAAATCCCCAGAAGAACTGATATGCTATAAGCAAAGAGACATCTCCATCGTATCTCCCTCGATGTGAGGGTTTTTATAGAGGGTTTTTCTGTGTACCGTCATTCCCGCGCAGGCGGAAATCTCATCCTACTTGAAGCAAAATGGACAAAAGTCACTTGGGAGTTTGCTGTAATGAGTCATTATATGCCATTAATTTTGAAAGAGAATTAAGGGGAAATTCATACAGCATTACCTCTCCTTCAGGCTCTGGTATTATCAATGTAGAATTCCTCTCAGATAATGGCTCAAACTATTTAGTCTGCTTTAATGCTGAGCAATGTTGAAAAATTACGATCGGTGTTGATTGGTTGAAACCCCCAATTATTTTCGTGCTAAAGCTTGATATCTGTAAAATCCTATACCGGCGAAGTATGTTATCACCTTTGTAAAGGAAGATTAGCTTTTATGGGAGTTTGTACCTTTCAAGCATCATCACTAGAAATTATCATCAAAAAAAAAGCCGATCTAGTCAGGATCGGCGTTTTGCATTTACATGCATATAAAGAGGATTGTTAGTCTACTATTTTGAATTAAATTTTTCTACTCCTTAAATATCGTTAGTCCCCACATTTCTTGATCTCTTGGGGGTGAACTGTTCCAATGGCTATACGAATGTGAGCCGTCAGATTCGAAATACACTCTATATTCTCCTTTTGGTAAAGTCACTTTTTCATTAAATGCTCTGTTTTTACTCGCTCCTCCAGCATGTTCGGAGTTTCGATAATCCATATCCCAAACCACTCTACCAGATTCAAGGCTTTTGATATATCCAAAGTCAAACATATCTCCATCCGAACCTTCGCCGATTCCTACTACTCGAAGGGTTGTTGTTTCATTTAAAGTAAAATCGTCTTTCGCATATTCTCTATCCCCCACCATGGTTATGCTTGATAGCACATTGGCTGGTTTGAATGCTGCCGGATCAAAAGAAGTGACAGATTTAATATCAGCAGCATTGGTTGCCCAAAGGCTAATACCCCACATTTCCTCCTCGGAAGGCTTTGATGCATTCCAATCACGGTAAGAATGAGAACCATCTGTTACGTAATAAACGATATATTCCCCTTTTGGCATAGAAATTACCTTATTGACGATTCTATTCTTATCGGCTCCACCAGCATGATTACTCTGATATTGCTTCATTTCCCAAACTTTTTCACGACTTGCAGCATCTATGATCCATCCATAATCAGCCATCTCATCGTAAGACGATTTCTCGCCCAAGCAAAGGATTCTTACTTCTAGGTCTTTGTCTAATTTCACGCCTTTCGAGACTAGCTCATCGTCTCTCACTCTTGTGAGATCAACAAGCGGCGTTAATGTTTTTGGTGCTTTGAATGGACTTACGTTTGCTGCGTCTTTCGCTGTTGCGGGCCAAATAGTTACTCCCCAAAACTGAATATCATTTGGTGGCATGGAATTCCACCTTCTAGCGCTGTGCGAGTCGTCAGAACTATAATTCAAAATATAACTACCTGCTGGTAAGCTGATAACCTCGTCGTACAATAAATTCTTTTTTGCTCCGCCCGCAAAATCTGTATTCTGATAATCCATGGAATAGACAGTCTCTCGGTTTTCAGCATCCATAATCCAGAAATAATCAAACATCGATTGATTACGACCTTCCCCAAGTGCATAAACTCTTAAGTCCGTTTTACTTTTAAGGCTGAAACCTCGAGATAATCTTTCATCATCTCCTACATGATTGAAAGAGATTATCGCCTTGTCTATCTTTTTATTTACCAAAGAAGCCAAATCGACCTTTTTTAAACCATCTGCTTTTACTTCTACAAACAAATCTTCGCGAAGGGATGATCTGTATTTAGAATAATCTCGACTACTAAATATTTGGTCTATTACCATATTAAAATCGTCGAGTGCCCAACTATCATTATTCCATCGATCGTTGCTTTCCATTCCTGCATAGTACAATTCGTAGTTTCCAGCCTTTAAGGTTACGCTATTATTAAAATCAAATACGCCAGAAGATTTTTTATCTCTATCACTCATCGTGTCGAATAGGTGCCATACCACTTTGCGAGTATCCGAATCGATGATCCAGGCATAAAACACTAGCGTTTGCCAATCCTCACTAAAAGTTGCGCCTGCTCCATTAATATCAATTTCTGTTTCTCTAGACAGATTAAATCCAACCCCCTTAGCTTCTTCTGGTCTTACATCTGATATGTAAACCGACTGTGCAAAAGTCGAAGCAGCAACACAAATCCCTAATATTATTAATGCTATCTTTTTCATATTTTGAATAAGTTCAAATTCTTATGCCAAAGGTATCACCAAACATAATGCCGAATAAAAAAACGTTCTTTTTTGCGATTAAAGGAGGTTTTACTCATTCCCTACCTGTTCAAAATCGAACATAATCGTACACTTTTATACAAAACCGTATTATTATCGATCATAAAAAAATGAATCTAGACATTTTGAATATTTTCTGTTATAATTGAAGTGATTTTCAAAAAACATCGAATTATTCAATATCCATCACAATTATTAATGCGTAATTTTGAAAAAAATTAAAAATACTAACACAATTTCCGATTTAGACACCCTTTTTGGTTTGGGAGATAAAGTATCGTGTCATTTCGGTGAAGTACTGACGGAGCAATTCGCTAGAGCAGCATGTTTTTATCTGTTAATCGATGGACAAGTAAGTTTCCACCTTACTGTTATGGATGAAGAGCAGCAGATTCTCGTTGGCTACAGCAACAGAGATCGTACGCCCATTGGGTGGAGCGGACTCAACATCCCACAACGATACGCTACCACCGTTAAAGTTTCTTCGGCAAAGGCTAGCTTGATCCGATGGGAATACAGCGAACTTTTGGAGATCCTTAATGGCAATGATCAATTGTTCATTGATTTTCTTAAAATGATCTGTGATAGATCATCCTTTTTAATCCGAGAAGCTATTTTACTACTTAGCAAGTATGCCCCAAGTCTAACAGACAATAATCTTAATAGTGGCCAGGAAGAATTTCAAAATACGGCCAAACCTGAAGAAGAAGATATTCTACAGTTCCTGCGTAGATCACCATTCTTTGAAATTTTCGATGAAGCATCGCTAGAGTCAATTTCAAATTGCATCGAAAGGCGTCAATACCTCAATGGTGATACCGTCTACGAACAAGACAAAACTTCCGAAGGAATATTTATTATGGTTTCGGGTAAAGTGGCTTTTACTTATGAAGACAGTAGAAGTGAACATATCAATTTTAGAGAATTATCCAGCACAGGATTTGTCGTTGGCTGGTCTAGTATCTTAGGGGCCAAGAGCCTCATAAATGCCTTTGCCATTCAAGATACTGTGCTCTATTTTATTTCAAACCAATGTCTCGAAGCATTAATTGAAGAAAACCAAGCATTTACAAAAGCATTTTATTTTAGGTTGATGTGGCTTATCGGCAACCAACTTCAGGCTGTTAGAGCTCGACTAATATCCTTAAAATTTGACAAGGAAATAATTGCTATTAGAAATCTAATCGATCAGAATACGACGAAACTTAATCTTCATTCACCTATTCATCAACTTCCCCACTTATTAAAAGATAAGCTTACCGTCAACTTAGGATTTCAACTGCTTAATAACCTAAAGCAAAGTGGCAACTCCGTAGAAAAAAATATTGCAGCAAATGCCAACAATGAATTGAAGGAAGTGAAAAAAGAGGCGCTATTTTATAATGGTTTGGTTAATTTATATGAGGAAGTCGTTGAATCTGGCGATCTCCCATTCGAAAAAGTAAGAAATATTATGGCTCGAAAATCCATAGACCTTTTCGAACCAATCCCACATATTATAAAAGGTATGGAGCTGCTACCAGAAAAAGGAGGTAACATTTTCATCTACAATCATCTTAGAAATCACCCGTATAATACACTTCCAAATAATTTTCAAATAACACTTGACTCCCATTTTATCTCATCGAAAATTCTTCATATAAAATACGGAGACCCTGGGATAAGAATTGTGAGAATTGGTAGAGGTGCCGAATATGGGCATCAAGACTATTATGCACATCAGGGTCATATTGATGTCTATACCTCCGAATCTGATCTCAAAAACAATCAAACAGAAGATAAAGAAGCGAAACGAAAAGCTTTTTACAAGGAAGCTGGCGAGCATCTGTCTAATGGTTTAAATCTTCTGATCAGCCCTGAAGGCACAAGTTTTAGCTCGGAAGAATCTCCAGGCCCTTTTAAATCTGGCGCATTCCGATTGGCATTGGGTTGTCACCCTGAACCGAATATAATTCCCATCTCTATTGCTAATTTCGATAGACGAATGCGTAGAAATATTTTATCGTGCATCATCCACAAGCCTTTCAAAGTAAGTGAATATGTCTCTAATCCTAAGGAAAAAACACAGATGAAGGCATTTCTCGATAGATATCAGCATGAATATAAAGTATATGTGAGGGAAGCAATTAAACTTGCGGAAGAGCCTAGATTAAAAAACTAGATAAATGCATGAATTAATAGATCTAAATATGTTTGAAGACGAAATTAAAATTCTTGAGAAACGCGCTTTAGATCATCAAAATAAGGATGGCCTGATTGCATTTTATGGAAGTTCTTCTATAAGACTTTGGGAAACATTAAATAAAGACTTGGCTCCTCTCAATGTCATAAATCTTGGCTTTGGTGGGTCTTCTTTTTCTTGGTGCATCTATTTCTTCATTAGGGTTTTTAGGAATTTAAAACCCTCAGAAATAGTCATTTATGTTGGTGACAATGACTTAGGTAATGGTCTTCCTCCAGAGAAGGTTCTCAAAAAATTCGTGAATCTTGCGAATATGGTCCGATTGCATTTTCATGATATAAAAATTCATTTTATTACAATAAAACCTAGTCCAGAAAGGACATATTTGATTGATGACACTTTTGAAACTAATCGGCTTATCAGAAAAGAGATACTCAAACTTGGAAGAGCCAAGATGGTCAATGTATTTGATTCGATGCTCGATGGAAATGGTGTGGCTAGTCCTGAACTCTATCAGGAAGACAAACTACATTTAAACGAAAAGGGATATAAAATATGGACAGGTGTCCTCAGAAGGCATTTTGAAATTTAAAGCCCTGTTACTAGGTTATTGATCTCCGTCAATTTATTTCTCACAGTCGGCACGGTCTTAATACTCAATGCGGCTGTAAAATGATCTTTAGATCTACCCAATAAAATTTTCGCTCTTGAGCCTCCTCCAACTGCGCGTGCCTGTCTTAAGGAGATTTCACCTTGAATAACAAGTTCATCGTAAATTTTAAGATATTCTTTCTCTGCTTTTGTGGTCCATCTGCCTGGCTCTAATTTGATAGCTTGGGCAATATCATTATAGGCTGATAAACATGGGTTTGAGCCTAGAATCTGATGCTCTTGATTTTGACTTAACAGTCTTATCTTGGCTATACCTCTATAGAAATAAGCTTTACCAAGCTCAGATTCGGCTATATCTTCCGTATTTGAAAGGGCCGTATTTATATCTAAAATAGTCCGCTCATATGCTCCTCCCGAAAAGGCTATTATTGCTCGAGATATGTACTTTTGCTGACCACTAGCGTTGAGGCTGAGGGAGAGTAGCAATATCGTGAGGATTGAAAATGAATTTATAGACCGCTGTAACTTGGACATAACACGAAGTTATAGCAACTGTAAACAAAGACGATAATATTTACAGTGAAAGGATAAAACAAACGTTGAGCGGGAAAGAAAAAATCATATTACCACAAAAGTACTATCTAGACTATTTCAAGGAAGTACTTGCTTTTATTGAGCAGCACTCTAGTCATCTATTAGATTTTGATGACAATCAATTTTACGAAATATTTCATGAGCTAAGTGAAGATGCACAATGCACAATCATTCGCATGGCCAATCGCAAAGGCGAATACTTCAGAGTAGATAAATTTTTCTACCCAGAAATAGAAAATCAAGGAGCTGCACTTGACGAGCTTATGGAGGTTAGATTTATCACACTAGAGATTGAAAATGACCCGATCATCTTCCACTATTTTACCAAGTCTGAACTAGACAAACTATTTCCTGAAAAGGATTTTAAAAATAAATACAAAGAAGAAGTCCTCATTGAACTGGCTGAAACCTCTACGCAAGAGGAGTATAATGTCTTACTATCTAAATTCAGCTTAAGCAAAATTTTGATCCAAGATCATATCGAGTTTTTAAAACTCTTATACTTTGGTAATACCAATACCATGATGACAGAATTTGTCATTCGAGACGTAGGCAATATCCAGCTCGAAAACTTTGATAATCATCAATTTACCTCTTGGTTTTCTTCTAGAAATGAAGCTTTGGCTGTTTTCGAAATCTCCAAATGGAACAGCGCCATTAAACTTGCTTTTCAGCACTATCTCCCTGAAGAAATTTCACAATTTCTAGCGCCTATAAACTGGTCCAATTTGCTTCAATATCCTGCATCGCAGAAAAGTGGTGATAAGCTCATGATGAGCATCGCTGAATATTTTGAGAAGTCAGGCCTACTGGAGCATGCATTATCATTCTTTGTATTGGCTAAAAAACATCCTGCCAGAGAACGAAGAGTCCGCATTCTCGCCAAACTTGAATGGCATGATGATGCCTTAGCTCTCGCTGGCGTCATCCTTGATAAGCCGTACAATGCGAAGGAATTAATTTTCGCCCAAGACTTTATCGCAAAAAAAGGAGCTAGAATTTTAAAAAGCACAACAACAAAAATCAAGGAAAGTCCCGCTATTGAAATAATCCCTAACCCTCTAAAAAAGGTTGAGTCGCAGGCTTTGGAGTATTTCGACAAACTGGGTTATGAAGGCATTCACTCTGAGAATTTTATTTGGAGAAACCTTTTTGCCTTAACCTTCTGGAATGTGCTTTTTGGTAATGTCAGTGGGAGTTTCCACCACCCGTTACAGCGGGTTCCTTCAGACCTTTATTCTGAAGCATTTTACCTCGAAAGGAAAGAGCAGCTTGAGGAGAGAATAAATAAAATAAAATCCAGAAAACAATACATCAACGCTATAAAAAAGATTGCGAAGGAAAAATCAGGCATTAACAACCCACTTATCTATTGGCATGAAAACATGCTAGACGTACTCACGCTCATTATCGAACGATTACCTCTCGCCTCTTTGAAAAAAACCATGCTGGAAATCGCCAAAAATGTCAAAGACAATAGCACTGGGTTTCCCGATTTATTTATTTGGAATGAAGATGAATACTTTTTCTATGAAATAAAATCTCCTAATGACCACCTTTCCGCACAGCAATTGTACTGGATTAATTTCTTACAGAGACACAACATTAAGGCAGATATTTTGAGACTTATTTATTTGGACCCGAAGAAATAGTTTGCCTTCATACAATAGCACAGACGCACCTTTCGTCGTTACTTTTAAGCTGTCGACTTGACGTTTTATTTTCTTATCTCTCGATTGGTTTACGGCATTTATTAGCGTCAAGGGTGAATCTAATACGCACCTTTTTCTTTACATCTTCAACGCGAATATTGGCCATCTGAAAAATAAACTTGCTTATCGTCAGTCGCTCCTTCTTTTTTCATGGAGTCTGTTTTTGTCTCTCGTTTTTATGAACATTGTCCTTGTGAGTTTAGAATATTGTCTCGGGAAAATCGAGTTTTGACCCTCCCAGAATACAACACTTCAAAAAAATATTAAGCAGAGTGAAGTTGGCAACAGATAATGTGGAAATGAAAAATAATGCCTCTATTATAAAAACAGTACACTTTGGATACCATTTTCTCATTAATCGCTCCAAAAAAGCAAATTTTCCGATCGTGTTTAATAAATATTGTTATCCCTTAAACAGGAATTATACTTATCTTCAAAATAAAAAATAACATGAAAATATTGATGCTTGGTTGGGAATATCCTCCCAAAATTTCGGGTGGTTTAGGAGTAGCCTCTCAAGGAATAGCAGAAGCCCTAGCCAAACAAGCAAATGTCACTTTTCTATTACCAAAAAAAAATAAGCAGGTAAGTGAAAATGTGAACCTCATAGACTTAGAAGCATTCGGCGAAAATGCGGATGTCTGGTATGAGCAGACAAAGAAAAAAACAGCGAGAATTGAAACAACGATAGGTCAAATTCTTGTCCCGTATTTGCCCCCACAGTTTTTCACCAAAAAAGAAAAGAAAGAAGTAACAACCATTGAGCTGACCATTAAAGAGGAAGCAGCCCTACTTAGCAAAATAAGTCTCACTGGAGATTATGAAAAAAACCTACTTGACCAAGTAACAAAATATGAATTTTTAGCTGCGAACTTCGCCGCAACAAAGACATACGACATCATACATGCTCATGATTGGCCGACATTTAAAGCAGCGATATCGATCAAAAAAACTTTAAATATTCCTTTGGCAGTTCACATGCATAGCACCGAATATGAACGAAATGGAATACACGCGCAAAAAATCACCATCGATTTTGAAAAAGAAGGCCTTGAAGCGGCAGATGTGGTCTTTACAGTGAGTCAAGGAACTAAGAAAATTATTGAAACTCGATTTGGTATAAACCCGTCAAAAATTAAGGTTATTCCGAATGCAGTAAACCTAAAACCAACGAGAGGTCCTTCGAGAATTCCGAAAAAAATTGGGTTTATCGGACGATTTACTGATCAGAAAAGCCCTAGTACATTTTTAGATCTAGTCCGAGCATTAAAATCAAAAGGACAAAGTTTTGAGTATATAATGATGGGCGATGGCTACCTGCTTGAAAGTCTAAAAGAAAAGGCTTCCAGTCAAAATCTGAATATTGAATTCACTGGCTTTTTGAGTAGACAAACAGTATTAAAAAAGCTTAATACACTCGACTTATTAGTTGTCCCCTCCAATGCCGAACCATTCGGTTTGGTTACCTTGGAGGCGATCATGAAAGGCATACCAGTGGCTGCTGCATTGGGGTCTGGCGTTGCGGAGTTTGTACCAAGCCTGCCTCAAATAGACAAATGGAATCATTTTGCCTACGCCCAACTTATTGAAAAACTTATGACTGATTTGACTTTCAGAGAAAAAACAATTCATGATTGCTTAAAAGAAGCATCAAATCTTTCTTGGGCAAAAAGTGCGGAGAATATATTGTCCAATTATCCCGAAAGTTGAAAGCCAACTGCACCGAACTATTCATGTTTGGTATTGGTTGATCTTCAAAACACCCTAAATCATATTTAAAATGAGTAATTCCACCATTAAGGCAATCCGTCCATTGGGCTTTCCATGGCAAACTCAAGATCCATTTATATTTTGCGCGTATCATGAGGACAACTTTCCAAATGGAAAACCAGACATGAGTCCCGATGCATCCCTTGGTGGTAGAAATATAGGTCAGGATTTCCAAGGCAAAGATGGCTGGAACATGTATCATGGTGACACCATACCTGGATTCCCAAGTCATCCGCATTGTGGATTTGAAACGGTAACTATCGTACAAAAGGGACTTGTAGATCATGCTGACTCTCTAGGAGCTGCAGGTCGTTTTGGTAATGGCGATGTGCAATGGATGACTGCTGGCAGTGGCGTACAACATTCTGAAATGTTTCCTTTGCTCGATGAAATAAACCCAAATCCATTTTTACTTTTCCAGCTTTGGCTCAACTTACCAAAAGCAAGTAAAAAAGTACCCCCCCACTTCGCAATGCTCTGGTCGGAGAATATTCCTTTGATTAGCGCAAAAGACGAAACCGGGAAAGAAACAAGCATCACCTTGATTGCGGGAAAACTAACCGAACACCAAGCACCTACCCCAGCGCCTGACTCATGGGCGGCAAATCCTGACAATGAAGTACACATTTACACTATCAAAATGGAAGCAGGTGCTACTTGGACTTTACCCAAAGCAAGTGCGGGTATTAATCGGTCTCTCTATTTTTTTAAAGGAAATAAAATCAAAATAGGAGACCATACTATTGACAATCAGAACATTGTAGATCTCATTCCTAATCAACCTACAACCATACATAATGGAGATCAAGAAGCAAATTTTCTTTTTTTACAAGGCAGACCGATCGATGAACCTGTTGTTCAGTACGGTCCATTTGTGACCAACTCCAATGCTGAGGTGCAACAAGTAATCGCCGAATATCAAAAAACACAGTTTGGTGGGTGGCCTTGGCCAAAATCAGATCAGGTTCATGACAAGTCAAAAGGAAGATTCGCCAAGCATGCGGACGGAAACGTAGAAGAGAAAAACTAAAGCTGTATTATTGACCTTTCAACAATGAACTTAGAATTATGCTCAGCTTTTGGGAAAAAGACAGTTTTGTAAAATACGATGTAATTATTGTTGGGGCTGGCATTACTGGCTTGAGTACTGCTGCATCGCTTAAAGAAAAACGACCTGACCTTTCTATTCTCGTTCTAGAAAGAGGGCTTTTACCTACAGGCGCAAGTACCAAAAATGCTGGATTTGGATGCTTCGGGAGCCTAACCGAATTATTATCTGATCTTGAAACCATGAGCGAAACGGACATGTTGGGCTTGGTGGAAATGAGATGGAAAGGCTTAGATAAGACCAGAACAAGGCTCGGTGATAAGAACATAGATTACCAGAATAACGGCGGATACGAGCTGTTCTTTGAGCATGACGAAAGGCTTAACCAGCTGGATCGATTAAATAGTTTATTGTCCGACATTTTTGACAAACCAGTATATGGACGCACCGATAGCTTGGTGAAAAAGTTTGGTTTTGGAAAGACTCAGCATCTAATTTTCAATAGGTTTGAAGGACAACTACATACCGGAAAACTAATTAAATCTCTTTGGCAATACTGTAACCAACTGGGTATTCAGGTAATTACAGGAGCGGAAGTCTTAGCCATCAACAGTAACGACCAATTTGTTGAAATCACCACGGCCGAAATGACATGGAAGGCCAAGAAAGTAGCGATTTGCACCAATGCCTTTACAAATAAAATAATTACAAAAAAGAAAGATATTGAGCCTGGAAGAGGCCTAGTGATGGCTGTTTCCCCCTCTTCAACTCCACAGTTTCAAGGGACATTTCATTATGACGAGGGATATTATTATTTCAGGAATTATCAAGACAAAATAATTTTTGGCGGTGGAAGAAACATTGACAAGCCCTCCGAAAACACGACTAGTTTTGATGTAAATGACCAAATACAAAAAAAACTTATCTATGACCTTGAGAACATTATCATTCCCGGTCAATCTTATGACATTAAAGATGTTTGGACAGGTATAATGGCATTTGGGCCCAATAAATCCCCTATTATCGAACAATCAGAAGATAATATCTACCTAGGCGTCCGCCTTGGAGGTATGGGGGTTGCTATTGGAAGTCAAGTTGGTGAGGCCCTCGCAATGCAAATGATTCTTAACTCTTTTTGAAATTTTGGTTATCTTTTCGGTTCTTGAAAAAACTATAGTTAATGACAATTAAACGTGAACCTACACTACTCGAGGCATTCATCCCCGTAATCTTCCTTATCGCACTCTTATCCCTTAATGTTAGCATTTTTTCAGATGCCGATTTAGACCCTCTCGCTGGCTCCAATCAAATAGTTTTGATACTATCTGCCGCAGTGGCCTCTATTGTTGCCTCCAGACTGGGGTTTAGCTGGTTCCAAATCCGAGATGGAATTGTGAAAAGTATCAGCTCAGCTATGACATCTTTACTCATTCTGCTGCTTATTGGATCTTTGGCTGGCACATGGCTTCTCAGCGGTATTGTTCCTGCTATGATTTATTATGGCTTACAAATCCTAAACCCTACGATTTTTTTAGTAGCTGCTTGTATTGTGTGTAGTATCGTATCGATCGCTACCGGAAGTTCTTGGACAACAGCGGCTACTGTTGGCATTGCTTTAATTGGTATTGGCAAAGCTTTAGATATATCAGAAGGCTTAGTAGCTGGTGCCATTCTTTCAGGAGCTTATTTCGGAGATAAAATGTCGCCCCTTTCGGACACTACCAATCTTGCGCCTGCTATGGCTGGCACGGATCTTTTCACGCATATTCGATACATGACGATCACGACTATACCATCGATCATCATTACGTTAATTATATTTCTGATTATTGGTCTCTCTAGCACAAGTGAAGGCGATGTAACAGAAACTTTATCAATCCTTTCGGCAATAGAAGATAAATTTTATATTTCGGGTCTCCTGTTTATCGTACCAGTCGTAGTTGTATTTATGATCGTTAAAAAAGTGCCCGCTATCCCTGCCTTACTTGCGGGAACCTTGTTAGGTGGTCTTTTCGCTTTAATATTTCAACCGGCTATTGTTGCTGAAATTGGTGGTAGTAACGATTTCTCAGGAATGTTTATCGGCGTTATGAGTAGCCTCTATGGAGATATAGCCATTAATACTTCTAATGAAATGGTGAATGACCTTTTGACTTCTGGAGGAATGGCAGGTATGCTGGGAACCATTTGGCTCATACTTTCAGCCATGATTTTTGGTGGCGTTATGGAAACATCCGGCATGCTCAAACGAATCGCAAAAGCGATCATCAGTAAGATAAATTCTACGGGATCTTTGGTAGCTTCTACTGTAGGCACTTGCGTTTTCTTCAATGTCACAGCCTCAGATCAATATTTGGCTATTGTGGTACCGGGAAGAATGTACGCAGATATATACAAAGAAAAAGGACTCGCCCCTGAAAACTTAAGTCGAACTTTGGAAGACTCTGGTACAGTTACTTCCGTGTTGATTCCTTGGAATACCTGCGGTGCTTACCATGCCAATGTGCTTGGCGTATCCACACTACTTTATGCTCCCTATTGTTTTTTCAATATTATAAGCCCTTTGATGACCATTACCATGGCTGTAATTAATTATAAAATAAAAAGGCTCAAACCCGAATCTAAACTTGCATGACCTTTAGAGAATCCATAACCAAAGAAGAAGTACAACAATTACCGCTCATAAGATTTGAAGGCCCAATACATGTCGTCGACAGTTTAGAAAAACAAGCTATTGCTCTAAGTGCTTTAAATAAAGAAAAGTCACTCGGATTTGATACTGAAACTAAGCCAACCTTCAAAAAAGGAGAGTATAACCAAACAGCATTGATTCAGATTGCTACAGAAGATGAAGCATATATTTTCAAAATTAAAGAAATCGGCTTCACTGATCCATTGATACAATTTTTAGCTAATTGTGACATTCAAAAAATTGGGATCAGTATAAAAGACGATCTAAAAGATTTGGTTAAAATCGCCCCCAGATTCAAACCTGCCGGATTTGCAGACCTCAATAATATATCGAGTGAATTAGGAATTAAGCAAATCGGTATGCGAAGCTTAACGGGGATTTTTTTAGCGCATCGGGTTTCTAAAAGTCAGCAAACGACTAATTGGGAAAACACCACACTGACCGAAAGTCAGCAACGCTATGCAGCCACTGATGCTTGGGTTTGCATAAAAATGCATCAAATGTTGAATACAAAAGGCTTCATTTCTGGACAGTAAGCGATATTGAATCAACCCTTAATTCTACAATTTTTTCTTCAAAAAGAGTATAATCTGATTTTCTCATTGTACCCCGAAATTCACATATATCAATATAGGCACGGTCACGCCACTTAATTTCAAATTGATTTAAAATTCGTTCTACAGAAGCAGTTTCATCGTATCCAAACAAAATTACGAATTGCTTCTCTGGATAAACCTCCATCGACTTGACTAATGACAAAGCTTCTGAAGCTGCAGTTTTATAGGCGCTTATTAATCCACCTACTCCGAGTTTTGTTCCTCCGAAATACCTCACTACTACTACCAAGACGTTCACCAAACCATAGGATCTGATTTGTCCAAGTATAGGGTCACCAGCAGAATGACCTGGTTCCCCATCATCATTTGCTCTGGATTTAGGGTTTTCCATACCTAAGATATAAGCATAACAGTGATGACGCGCATCGTGGTGCTTTTTCCGAAGTTCAGCTAAGTGCTCCGATATATCAGAATCTTGTGATATAGGATAGGCATAAGCCAAGAATTTACTTCCTTTTTCTTTGTAAAGACCTTCTGTGGGCCTCATAATGGTCTTATAGCTATCTTCAATCACTAATATTTTCCAGTCTCCTCTTGGCCTCTTCTTTAATATCAGCGGTTTCGGCTATAGCTATGGATTCTATTAAATAATACTGTGCCATTGCGTAGTTTCCGCTGCTCTGATATATTCTACCTAAGCCAAGATAGCAAAGACTTTTGAAATACTCCCCTCGATTACTGACTACAGCCCCTATACTCAGCGCTCGCCTATATTTAACAATTGCTTTTTCATGATCCTCAAGCACCCATTCATGATACAAACCATCAAACGCAAATGAAGAAAGCTGGTAGTATTCCCTGCTGTCCGTTGCAATTATTTGAAAATCGGAGGGCATTATTTTTTTAAATGTTGCTGGGTTTATAGCCATTGATTCCAAGTACTTAGAACGGATATAGACATTTTTCGGATAATCTTTAACCAACTGTGCTACAAATTTTTGCGCCAGCTCAGGCTTGTACTCGTATCGTAAATAAATGTAGGCGAGATAAATATAAGCTTCCACTCTAACGACCAAAGCACCTTGACCGGCAAGCTCCAATTGCGCTATACCTTTGCTTTTATCTCCATTTCTGAAAATCCACACAAATGGCTTGTAAACGGGGTATTTATCTGGGTAAGCTTCTCTAAAATAATTATAGATGCCGACTGTAAAGAGAAAATCGGATATTTCATCGGTTTTGCTAAATGCCTTCTTTAATAAAACATAGGCCTTACTAGCTTCATTTACCGCCTTTATATAGTTTCCCGCATCTGCATAATATTCCGCCAATAGGCCTCTGGCAGCCATCTCGAAAAAAATAGCTTCTGTGTTCTCCTGTTTGCCACCATCAATCTGGCGTGCTTTTGCGGCCACCTCGTATAAGTGATTTTTAAACTTTTCAAATGTCGTATCTTCGGTCACATAAGGAACAGATTGCCAAAGTAAGTCTACGGCACGAAGCATGGGTACTATTGGGTGGTTCGGAAGTTTCCGTTCGACTGAGTCCATCCACATTTGCGCAGAATCAGACTCCATATTGTAGATATAATCTACTGAGCGTGTAGCCAACCTCACATTGTCAGGATTACTGAACAATTGACCAAGAGTGCCTTGGATAGAAGCTAATGAAACAATAAAAGTTAATAATAGCCGTATAATCACCTTATCATTTTAGACGCAATGTTAATATTTCAAAGGGTTTTAAACCCTCAAAACGAAACATATTTTAGACTCTAACTTCAACTTTAATAGTTGATCAATTCAAAATAAAGAAGCCATAACTTTGAAGACACTTAATTCCTCCATAAAGATGCAATGATCTATTATAAAGACCATTATACGCAAAAACAAACATACACTAATTTAGTGAAATTCGAAACCGCCCAATTCCTGGTATACTTTGATCAGGTCCAAAATGAAGCTATTAACATCCCTTTTTCTCCATTTGGTGGAATAGTTCAAAAAAATAATTACTCGCTTAAAGACTTACGAACATTCCTAAATCAATTAAAAGAACAGCTCAAACATTCTGGAATAAATAAAATCATTTTACAACAACCTCCTCATTTTTACAATGACTTTATCACATCTGATGAGTTGATTTCACTCGGGTTTACATCTCAAAAACCAGATATTAACCAGTATGTTCCTCTTGATAATATCAATTATCACGCTATGGAAAAGCGTTTACTGAAGAAAAAACATTCCTTCACTATTGAAAAAAGCACCAACTTTTCCTTGGGTCATAAATTTATAAGCGATTGCCGTCAGCAACAAGGGTTAACAATTAATATCACCAGAAATAAATTACTTGCCCTTGTTGAACAAAACACAGCGGCTTACAACCTTTATTTAGTAAAAGAAGAACGTGAGTTAGCTTGTGCCGTCATCACTGTAGACCCAAACCCTGAGGTACGCTACTATTATTTACCCGCAACCCATAACCGCTTTAAAAATCTCAGTCCGATGGTTTATGCGATGGATAAAATCTATACGGATGCCAAAATCGAAGGGTTCCAATATTTAGATCTTGGTAGGTCTTCTATCGATGGTATCTCACAGAAAGGATTGTTCAATTTTAAAAAGAACATGGGTGCTCAGGAAAGCGTGCTCCATATATTCGAAATGATCCTCTAAAAGATTTATCTCATCCAAGATGATAAGGGCACTAAAAATAAAGAAACACCAAATATTGGGCGAGTGAGACTGCCTAGGTCTATGGACTTCAACGCATCCATACCACCACTTATTTCATTTTTAACTGGCACACCCAATCCCGCATAAGCACCTACCCACAGCCAATCAGTCAGTGATTTTTCAATACCTACTTTAAACGCTATTCCTAGCCTTTCGTATGTACTTTTTTCATTATTAAAGTCAAAAGTCTTTAGATCATAGGTCGCATTTTGCAACGCTGCGCTAGCATATATCAACTGATTATTATTTTTCATACTGCTCAGTTTTACCTCCTTCGGGAGCAACATGCTTAGCCTCAAATGTCTATTTAACTGATGTTGATAAAAAAGCACAGGTAATAGAAAATTATCTTGATACCTAAAACCAGCACCAACTCGTACGCTTTTAGATAATTTATAGCGGTAAATAGAGGAAATGGTCAGCAGTGGATCGAGATGAGCTATCCCTCTATCTCCTTGCTTAGCTACACGAATATTTCCTATGAGATCCCCTTTTTTACCAATATCAAACTTATAAATCAGACTTGCTGAATAATGCCTTAGTCTTACTCGGTCAAAGCTTGCATCGTGAGATGGTACGGGATTTCGTAAACTTTCCGAACGATATCTTACCTCACCAAACAGACTAATATTTGGTTTTAATAACAATGGAAATCTTAAATTGGCATGAGCAACAAGCGAATTTTTGTCGTCAGTCGTCGATGGAAGCTGGTTAATTAAAATAGATGCAATTTTTGGTCTTGGCTTCAAATTTTGGCATTTCCCTTTAACAGAAAAAAGAGAGGTCAAAACGAAAAAAATGCATTTACAAACAACTTTTACTTCACTTCTCATGCAGATTTTTTCGCAGTTTAAGTTTTACTTCTCTAGCCTAAATGCTTCCTCGTTAATAACCGATACAAACACTTCTTCTAATTGGTGAATGACAAGTTCATTGCCGAAATGGTTCAAATAATATTGGCGTATTAGCTTTTTGTCATACTGATGACTTATTGATTGCCGAATGGCTTTTGAGAGACTATTCACTTCGAATTGATCACTGATACAAGCAATTTCATTTTCCAACATCGCAGAAACACCTAGCCAAGGAGTGGAAATTATTGGTAGGCCACTAGCCAAAGCTTCAATAATGGCTACAGGTAAGTTTTCATGAAGACTTGAGGAAATGAATCGGTCTGCTGATTTTAATAATGGTTTAAGCGCTTCTTTTTCTAGATCACCCAAGAGCGCCACCCTATCGTGCAAGCCTAACTCCTGAATTAATTTTTCAAGGGGATTTCGTTCACTTCCTTCACCGGCGATTTTTAAATATAAATCCTCTCCCTCCAGAACTAAAGAACTCATTGTTCTTAAGAGCAATTCATAATTCTTCTGTTCTTCCAATCGACCGACAGCAAGTAAAAGCTTCTTCCCATTGCCTTGGCTTTGAAAATTATTTCCGCCTTCTATTTCGAAAAACTCTTCATTGATAAAGTTCGAAACAAGCCGAACGCCTTCAATTTGATACTCTTTTAATTTTTCTCTCAAATGTTGACTCACAACTATTACCGCGTCAGCATTTCTTAATGCTGGTAGTATAAATTCATCAAACACATCTTTCACGCCTCTCATCGGAAAGGGTGACATGTGCTCAGTAATTACATATGGAATATCGTTCTTGATCGATAGCTGACTCGCTATATAACCAGCAGGAAAAGAAACCTGAGCATGAATGACATCAGGCTTACCAAAATGGGTCACGAACCTTTCAAGGTTTTCTTGATTAGCTTGTATGATACTGGGTAAGTTCCCTGACAAAAATCTTCTCGTCCACGTATGACGCGGATTAACAAAACGAGCAAGATTAGGTGCTAGTAATTCTTCTATTTTCTGAATAGGCGGCTTGGAGTACTTTCTTAAGAAAAAGTCCAATGGTTTAAACAGGGATAACCACAGTTTTGATTCATGGCTACCCCACTCACTTAAGCCGAGTAGCCATTCTGGACGTTTTGATGACAATACTTTGGCTTGATCCTGAAAAAAAATGCCTGTTGTAGGGTGTGCATTGGATGGCTGCCAGGATGGAATTATGAAAATCTTCATCCCTAAAACCAGCTTATCGTTGTGCCTCCAATTTCTGTTCCCATTTCCATGTCGACTTTACCATGTCGTCTAAGCTCTTCTCTGTTTTCCACCCGAGTTCAGTATTGGCTATAGTGGTGTCTGCATATATCTGCACGATATCTCCGACTCTTCGGTCCACCACTTTGAAATTTACTTTCACCTTATTCACTTCCTCAAAAGCATGGATGACTTCCAATACAGAACATCCACTTCCAGTACCCAAGTTGAAGAACTCGTAATTGGCAGACTGCTTATCGTTAATTAACCGCGCTAGACTTATTACATGCGCTTTTGCCAAATCAACAACATGAATGTAGTCCCTTATAGCAGAACCATCAGGTGTTGGATAATCTCCACCAAAGACTTTTAATTCTTGGCGTAAACCGATGGCTGTCTGAGAAATAAAAGGCATTAAATTATTCGGAACTCCGTTTGGCAACTCGCCAATCAAACCGCTTTCGTGTGCTCCAACTGGGTTGAAATACCTAAGGGCAATAGTCGATTTATCTGCATTTACAGAGGCGAAATCACGTATAATATCTTCACTTATCTTCTTAGTATTTCCATACGGTGATTCTGCCTCCTTTCTAGGAGTAGCTTCAGATACGGGCAGCTTATCTGGCTGTCCGTAAACCGTGCAGCTTGATGAAAAAACAAAATTCTTGATGTTATTTGCATTCATAGCATCAAGCAAATTCATTAGTGATATCAGATTACTTTGATAGTAGAAAAGCGGTTTTTGAACAGACTCGCCAACAGCCTTCTTGGCTGCAAAATGAATGATGCCATCAAAACCCGTTTCTGCTTGGAGAAAAACATCCAACTTCGCCTTATCACATAGATCAAAAACATGTAATGAAACTTCCACACCAGTGATCTCTTTGATCCTTTCTATCACATCTGATTGTGAATTGGATAAATCATCAACAATAACCACCTCATAACCTGCGGTGATTAACTCAACAACAGTGTGCGAACCTATATACCCGACTCCTCCAGTAACAAGAATTTTTTTCGCCATGAATTTTTTTATTTCAAAAGTATCCTATTCTTTATTCTTTGTAAGAATTAATCGGTTATTTCTAGTCAGAAAATCGCTGCGTCTCTTCACTCAATTTATACTGAGATCTTAATAATAAGCCTTGATGAATGCTGTCCTCTTGATTAAAATCACTGAAAATTTTGAACATCACTCGATCTTTGTTCAAAAAAGCCGACTAACAAAAAGATCAGCATACCAATAATAACAATTAGGAAAACCTACACAACTAAATCTATTTCTTATAATGTTTTAGAATATACATAATTGTAAGTAATGAAAAATAAAGGGCTAGGCGAATTTGAAGAACTTGTGCTTCTCGCGGTATGTATCTTAAATGAAAATGCATATGGAATCTCTGTGAAAAAAGAAGTCGAGGCACATTCGGATAGATTAGTGCTATTAGGTGCTGTTCATATCACACTGTATAGTCTGCAGGACAAAGGCTTCTTAGATTCCTCAATGGGTGGTAACACAGAAAAGCGCGGCGACCGAAAAAAGAGACTCTTCAAGGTTACAGATTTGGGCATGACTCAATTAAAATCTTCACAAGATGTGAGACAAAAAATATGACAATTTATACCTCAATTGAAGCCTAGTAATTGATGCCTCTTCGAACACCTCCTGAATTACCAGAAAAATTTCTGACATTCTTCGTTCCTGACGAATTACTAGAAGAATTTATGGGTGACTTAGAGGAAATATATGAAGACCGATTAATCGAACATGGCAAACGCTATGCACAGCTCATGTACTGGATTGACGCTATTCATTTCGTTTTTGGATTCCCCTATCGCTCAAAAATTAACAATCAACTGAATCAACTCACTATGTTTAGAAGCTATTTCAAAGTCGCCTATCGTAACATGTTACGCTACAAGTTTTTTTCATTGATCAATGTTGTTGGACTAGCCATTGGAGTATCTATGAGTTTGTTAATTGTCATCCATCTATCAAATGAGTTGAGCTATGAAAAAGACTTCCTAAACATGAAATAATATTTCAATTATCCTCAAATAAATGGGCGAAAATGCCTCCGCTCCTAGCGACTGAATTCAAATAAAAACTACCTGAAGTAAAGGAAGTCTGTCGTTTTTTTAATTTCGGTCCTAGAGCTTATGCTTATGGACAAAATGAATTGCTGATAGAAAGTCCATTCATTGTTGACCCTTCAATAATAGATATGTTCGATCTACAATTCATTGAGGGGGGTGTAGATGCTTTAAAAGAACCTTCTTCAGTCATACTTACTGAATCAATGGCAAATCGAATTTTTGTTTCCGGTCAAAAGCGTATTGGTGAGGTGATAACCTTTGATGGCGGTTGGAAACAGACGGTCACAGGAATCATTAAAGACTTACCTCAGAACACTCATTTAAAGGCTGATTGCTTCATTTCTTCGATAAATTCATTCATTACTAAAAATGAATCATGTTCCTGGTCAGGCGTATCAATTTTTGCATTACTAGAAAATGTGCACTCTTTAGAAAAAGCCCGATCTAAGTTTTTTGACTTTGAATTAGCTTTCTATGATGGGATATCGACCAAACAAGAATTGGTTGATGCAAATGATTACTTCGAATTGATGCCAATAACGGACATTCATCTTCAATCAAATAAAGAGAAAGAAATAGAGACCAATAGTGACGTCTCGTTCATTTAAATTTTCTCCGCTCTCGCGATATTTATTCTGATTGTTGTAGTGATAAATTTTATCAATTTATTTGTCGCTCAATCACTCAATAGAATTAAAGAAATAGGCTTAAGAAAAGTCCTTGGAGCAATCAAAGCGCAACTGGCAGTCCAATTTCTTTCAGAAGCTTTCTTCCTAGTTATCATAAGCGTGCTGGTAGCCTTGACCATTACCTATTTCGCATTACCGTTTTACAACGAATTGGCCGCTATATCAATCACATCAAATCAGCTATTTTCCCTAGAATATCTTGGGTATTTATCGATTCTTGTCATCACCATTGGGCTTATCTTAGGTGGATATCCTGCCTATTATCTTTCTCGGTTTGGTATACGAGAGGGATTGACAAATAAAGGATTTAACATAAGCGGTAAACTGCCAATAAGAACAGCTCTCGTTGCATTTCAATTTCTGCTTTCAATATCTCTTTTATCAGCCACATTTATTGTTAGTCAACAAATGAAATTCATACAATCTAAAAGTATGGGTTTCGCTGAAGATGAGGTCGTAGCTATAAAACTGCATGGTAAACTTCGTGATCAAGCAATAGAGCACAAAGAAAAGATGAAAGCCGAGTTACTCAAATATCCTGATATTGCTCAAGTATCGTTCAGCTCCTACCTGATTGGTAGCCGCTTTGGTATAGAAACATTTTATATTAAAAATAATCCTGAAAATGAATTAACTCCCCGTGTCCTAATCGCAGATACTGATCTAATTGAAACTTTAGGGATAGAAATCGTAGAGAGTAATCTTAAAAGCAAGCAATTCTCCGGGAGAAAATATTTCGTCAATGAAACTGCAACGCAATTGCTACAAGCAACGCAATTACTATGCAGCAGAGGTGTGAATAGCTGGCAAAATAACGAGGGTGAAATAGTGGGCGTAGTAAAAGATTTCCACTTTGCATCCTTGCATCAAGCAGTCGACCCATTGATCATACAAATTTCTGAAGAGGATCAGCGCTAAGTTATTTATTGATAAGAACTAAGCCCCAGAACCTATCTGCAACGCTTGAAAAAATAAACACGACCCTAACCGACATTGCGCCAGGAGCTTTGATCGTGACAGCATTGATAGATGAAAATATGGAACTCTCCTACAGAGCTGAAGCCAGTATGTTTGCAATATTCAAGCTTTTCTCTACCATTATCATAGGAATTGCATGTATTGGTCTATTTGCATTATTTGCTTTTGTCGCTCAGGCCAAAACAAAAGAAATGGGCATTCGCAAAACTTTAGGCGCCTTAATGGGACAGCTCCTATTCATAATGTCTGAGAGCTACAAAATTATACTCGTAATAATTGTTTTCATAGCAGTACCCATCACATGGTATTTCTCTTCTGACTGGCTTAATAATTTTGCATTTAGAATGGGCCTTAAATGGTGGCATTTCATTGTTCCAGCTCTTACAGTCTTGTCCTTAGCAGGTATTGCTATCGTATTTCAATCATGGAAAGTGGCTACTCGTAATCCAGTTGACTCTTTGAAGTCGGAATAATGAAAAAGTATAAATGCCAGCGTTTCGACACAATACTAAAATTAAATATCAAAGGAGTCATTTAGGATAGCATCAATATGTACAGTTTGATAAGTATCTTCGCTGGTGTATTGGTCTCATAAACTACCGTAAAAGAGATTTGGTACTTGGGTGACTTGAAACAGCGTTCAAGTAAACATCTTACATCGGTGGAAAATGTTGTTTGTATGATCGTGCTAATAAATGTAATTTTCTCGTTTGATGCTATTTTAGGTACCATGGCATTAACTGACGTCTTTTGGGTAATAGCCTGTGTCATCTTCAAGCATGGTGCGTTGATGATTTATCTCTCAAGTGGTGTTCCTCAGGTCTTAGCTAAAACAGATTAAATGAGAGTGTAAATTAAAGTCTGTCTAAATAATTTTTAACGATTAATTTAGACATAACATGGAACAATTAGAATTAGAGGAATTGCAGCGTAAAGCACTTGAGCAATTCAAAACTGGTAAATCGCTTTT
>Ga0208770_1000514_pt1 | contig 24441 bp, 25 predicted proteins | sample AntAceMetag02UK9_FD_184771 | JGI IMG/M metagenome (GOLD analysis project Ga0208770, IMG submission 184771) | Saline lake microbial communities from Ace Lake, Antarctica - Antarctic Ace Lake Metagenome 02UK9 (SPAdes) (version 2) | ecosystem: Environmental > Aquatic > Non-marine Saline and... | reverse complement strand
GTTCCTGCTGGGACCGGGCGACAGGGCGAAAAACACCGACCCGTTCTACTTTGGCCCGCAGGGCGTCCAGAATGCCCAGCGCAATTGTGGATTTACCGGAAGACCCTTCGGCAGAGGAGATGTACACGCTGGTAGCCACGCTTCCAGCCTAGAGCGGGCTCCCCATGAAAAGACTCCTCGCGCACCCACCAGAGCCCAGTTACCCTTGCTACGTTTCCGTCCTGGGGGAGTTAGCCAAGTTAGCGCCACGCGAGGAGCCAACTTCAGTTTATCGTTAGGATGGAAAACGCATCCCCACGCTCTGGCCGGGAATGCAACGGAGGATTCGCCTAGTGGCCTATGGCGCACGCTTGGAAAGCGTGTTGGGTGAAAGCCCTCAGGGGTTCGAATCCCCTATCCTCCGCGATTAGAAAATTGTAGTAGCCGGTTTTGTGTCCGGGGACATCCCCTCATGCGAAATCTGTGAGCATGACATCCAGATTGCATAAACGAGGGGCTATCGGTCCCGCTCGCACCCCTGTCAAAATTTCCCATGCTACCCAAGACACCGGCCGGGCAACGCCGAACTGTCGGTCCGCGCTGAGCGAAAACACACGGGATTGCCCTAACGCTCGGGGCAAACATTGCGATAAACCATACGAGAGGCCTCCATAAAAACCGTGCTTCAAAATTCTGGGCTACAGCAATATTCCGAGATTATTACCATTCGACGGGTCTTCACAACGGCAGTCTGACGCTAATTTTGGGCGAGCCTGCCGCCATAACGCACCAACGGACCCTCAAAAAGGCGCCACGACAGCGCGCCCACCAAAGTCGTTATGACCGCGGTGAGAAGAAATACGAAAAGAACAAAAAACCCCAGTCCAATCTGCCCACCGGGCACGGGTGCACTAAAAAATTCCGAATATACGAATTCGAACCAATCAAGCAGTAAAAAATGAAAAAAGTAGGAAAAGTAGGAATATCTTGCTACCGCCCGAAGAAACTTTTGGCTAATTGCTAACTGTCCCAAGACGTAGGCCAGAACAATCGCAAAGGCGACAAAGCCGTACGCAGCAAATGCTTGCCCAGATTTGACGTTGTTAAGAGGGAGAAATAGCACTACAACAACCGCCAAAAAAGATAGTAATTTTCCTGACTGGGTTACCTTCCCCCGTATTTTCTGATCCATCATTAAGTAGACAATGCATCCTGCAAGGAAAAATAGAACAGTCCCGGGGAAGTTTTGTGATCGCCATCCATCGAGTACGCCAACACTGATGTCAACTCTCGCCAGCCATTTGTCAAGGATTATCGTGGGAATCGCCACCAACAGCCATGCCGTCAAAATCGTCTCCAGACGTCTTTTGCGCAACAGTGCAAAAAACGCGTAATGAAGCACCTCCGCCTGAATCGACCAGCCCCCAGGAATCACACCTTCCCAAAACATGGGAATAAGCCACATCAAGAACGTCAGGTTGAGGAGCAATAGTAAGGTCCCATTGAGGAAACCAGCCCCCAGGTCTAGTTCAGAGATTGCGTCCCAACGGCCAGGGGATTCAGGAAAAATTGTAGGACGTACAACGGCAAAAATCAGAAAGGCGGCCCACAACGGCCAGATACGAAAAAATCGTTTGACCCAGAAGGACCTTTCAGAATGAGAGGGACGAATGTCGAAACTTGAGAACCCGTAAATCATTGCTAGCAAAAACCCGGAAAGAAAAAAGAATACCTGGACGCCGTAGCCGCCTTGATTGAAGAAGGCTTGCATCCAGGGGTCGAATTCCCCTCCTGCCGTTCTTTGCATGCCACCAACCGCTTGAGCTGAGTGAGCAACAACGACCCCTAAAATCGCAACCGCCCTCAGGTTGTCAAGGAATACATTCCGCGCAGAGTTACTCACGCCTGATCACATTCCCAAACGCGGACGTTCGCTCTCTTCATTGAGCCAACCCTTTCAAAGGCTATGGCACGGGCTTCCAAGGCAGTGCTCTGTGTGATGTTGGAAACCGGATGAGCGTGGCAGTGGAGTCGGTGGCATCTTCAAGTCTCGTAAAGTCCGTGTGCCATTATCTTAGAGTGCGTTATTGACGTCGCACTAGTTTCCGCGCCAGGAGTGCGGTTGCAACGTAAGGTTAAGTGTGAGTACTCTGTCCGACGTTGCCAAAGCCGCAGGTGTTTCCAAGTCAACCGCGTCTCGCGCCTTATCTGGCCGGGGTTCCGTGTCCCGGGAAACCACAGAAAAGGTTTCCCAAGCAGCAGAGAAACTGGGGTTTGTTGCCTCAAGTGCGGCAGAAAGCCTGGCGACCGGCCGTTCCCGAAACATTGCGGTAGTTACACCTTTCATCAACCGCTGGTTTTATAGCGAGGTAATCGATGGGGTGGAATCAGCACTTATTGGGGCCGGCTATGACCTGACCCTGTACCGCCTTACGAACAATAGTGAACAGCGGAAACAGCTTTTTGATTACTTCCTCGTGCGCAAAGGCGTCGATGCTGTCATCGCCCTCACCTTGTTCATTAGTGATGATGAAGTGCAACGCTTGCGCAAATTGGGCAAACCGGTCGTCGGTATCGGAGGCCTCATCCCGAATGTCCCCACTTTTTCCATCGATGACATTGCGACCGCGCGCCGGGCAACCGAGCACCTGATTTCTTTGGGACACAAGAACCTCGTCCACGTCGGTGGAGATCAGGAGCTGCAACTGGACTTTGAGGTGCACTCCAACCGCCTTAAAGGGTTCCGCCAAGCCCTACAGAAAGCGGGCCTGTCCCATGCGGATGACTTTTATGCCGATGATTTTGATATCCCTGGCGGCTACCGTAGCGCCCTGAAAGTCTTGACCAAGACAGATTCCCGTCCAACAGGAATCGTGGGCGGATCGGATGAAATAGCGCTAGGAGTGCTGATGGCCGCACGAGAGTTGGGGCTCCGCGTCCCCCACGACCTCTCCATTATTGGGATTGATGGTCATCCTCTGGGGGAAACCTTTGGAATCACCACCATGAACCAACATCCCGCAACGCAGGGCAGTATTGCTGTCTCTCAAGCCTTGGCCCAATTGGGTGGGGGCTGGGATGAAAAAGATGATGCCCACCTGGAGTTGCAGGTGGATCTCAAAGTTCGCTCCTCCACCGGGCCACCAAGCCTCTAGCCTAGAGAGCAGGAAGGGGGTAATCAGATGAAGACTGCGCTTATTTTTGGTGCCTCCGGTCAAACAGGCGCCTACCTGTCAAGAATTCTCCTTGCCTCCGGATATGCGGTGGTGGGCACGTCCAGGAACTGGTCAGAATCCCAAACCTGGCGTCTGAAACGTCTAGGGGTTCTTGACGATATTTCGCGGGTTTCGCTGTCACTGCACGACTCAACCTCGATTGGTTCACTCGTGGATGAGGTGGCGCCACAGGAGATGTATTACCTTGCGGGCCCCAGCAGTGTTGCTGCTTCCTTTCGGGAACCCACAATCTCGATGTCAGAGATTTTTGATCCCGTGGTGTCCATCCTGGAGGTGCTTAAGAACCGAAATTCTTCCGCGCGCTTCGTGAACGCAGCGAGTACGGATTGTTTTGGCAACCACAGTGGTGTTGTCCTGTCCGAAGAATCAGCCATGAAACCGGTGAGCCCCTATGGGATTGCCAAGACAGCAACCTTTTGGGCCACCCAAAACTACCGAGAGGCTTTTGGCCTCTCCGCAGGAAGTGCCATCCTCACCAACCACGAATCACCGTTGAGGGGGCCGGACTTTGTGACGCAGAAGATCATCTCTGGCCTTCGCGCCATTGCTGAAGGAAAAGAGACCACTCTTTCCCTCGGCAACACAGAAATTGGCCGGGACTGGCTGTGGGCAGAAGACGTAGCGCGAGCACTCCACCTCATCGGATCGGCACCGCACTCGTCCGATTACGTCGTGGGCTCAGGGACAACGTCAACCCTGGATGATTTCACCCGGCTTGCCTGCAAGGAATTTGGTCTGGACCCAGCCGCCGTGATTACTCACGCACCCGGTTTGGTGCGACCTCGAGAAATCGCCACCGTTGAGCTGGACCCGTCAAAAATTGAGGGCGACCTTGGTTGGAAATCTCAGGTTGGTTTCGCAGAAATTGTGACCCGATTGGTGAAACAGGAAGTTTAGCTTCTGGGGTTAACGCACTGTGGCGCCCACCGGAGTGAGCGCCACAGTAAATCGAGCAGTAATTACTTGAGGGTGACCGTTCCGCCGGCCTCTTCGATTGCTGCCTTTGCCTTTTCGGCTGTCTCCTTGTTTACTCCTTCGAGCACAACACCGGGAGCGCCGTCAACGAGTGCTTTTGCTTCACCGAGACCGAGGCTGGTGAGCGCGCGCACCTCCTTGATGACCTGGATTTTCTTTTCACCGGCTGCTTCGAGAACGACGTCAAACGAGGTCTTCTCTTCAACCTCTTCGCCGCCACCAGCTGCAGGGGCACCTGCAGCAGCAACTGCCACGGGGGCAGCAGCGGTAACTTCGAATACTTCTTCGAACTTCTTCACAAACTCGCTGAGTTCGATCAGGGAAAGCTCTTTGAAGCCGTCAATGAGCTGGTCCGTTGAGAGCTTGGCCATTTTTTCTCCTTAGTTTCTTGTGGTCTTTGATCCGACAGCCTTAGCTGTCAGACTCCTGCTTCTGGCGTAGCGCGTCGACAGTGCGAACGGCTTGTGCCAGTGGGGCGTTGAAGAGGTATGCCGCGCCAAACAGCGAAGCCTTGAAGGCGCCTGCGAGCTTCGCGAGCAGGACCTCTCGGGATTCGAGGCTTGCTAGCTGCATTACTTCTTCCTGGGAAATCGGCTTGCCATCGAAATAGCCCGCCTTAATCACCAGTTGGGGGTTCTCCTTGGCGAAGTCACGAAGGCTCTTTGCCACATTTACGGCATCGCCGTGAATGAAAGCGAGAGCGGAGGGGCCAACGAGCATGTCATCGAAAGCATCGATTCCTGCTTCTTTGGCCGCAATCCTGGTCAACGTGTTCTTCACCACGGCATAGGTAGCGTCAGCCTGGATGCCTCGACGCAGCGTTTTCAGCTGCGTGACGCTCAAACCGCGATACTCAGTCAGCACAATGGCCGATGACGAACGGAAATGTTCCGTCAGTTCAGCGACCGCTGCTTCCTTGTTCGCCATGGTGCTCCTTTTGTACGACGTGATGGGTGTCAAAGACCCGGGCATAAAAAAACTCCGACGCGGGCGCCGGAGCTTTGACAACGGGATTCCGTTGGCGTGACTATCGAACACCTGCGCGGGCCCTCAAGAATTGCTTCTCGATGCTTCGAGGACAGTGGTGACACGGTCCCAAAACCAGCGGTCTTTGGCTGTCCCTAGCTTAGGGCTTGCCGGCCATGCTTAGCAACCTGTTGGCGGGGGAAAGTGACCGTGAAAACTGTCTTTCCAGGCTTTGAGCGCAAGGACACGGTCCCACCGTGGGCTTTTACGATGGTGTCCACGATGGACAACCCAAGCCCGGTGCTGCCGGAACTTCGTGCCCGGGAGGAATCACCACGGGCAAAACGTTGGAAAAGGCTTTTCCGAGCTTCCTTTGGTATCCCAGGCCCAGAGTCCTCAACCTGAAGTTTCGTGGCCTGGGATGTTTGACTGAGCCGCGCTTCGACCGAGGTGCCAGGAGAAGTGTGGACACGGGCATTGGCAAGCAGGTTTACGACGACCTGGTGCAGGCTTTGCGAATCACCATCGACCATGACCGGGTCTTCAATTCCTTGGGCGCCCCAATCGTGATCGGGGCTTGTCACGTATGCATCCGAGAGAGCATCCCGAATAATCTTCGCAAGATCGACCGGTTCCTTCTCTAACTGACCACTCTCGTCCAGTCGAGCCAACAGCAGAAGATCTTCCACCAGGGAGGTCATACGAATTGATTCTGATTCAATCCGGTCTAAGGCTTTCTGCAAATCTTCGGGCAGCTTGCCACCCGCTTTTTTCGTGAGTTCCGCATATCCACGGATAGCGGCAAGAGGGGTGCGAAGTTCGTGGGAAGCATCCGCGACAAACCGCCGCATTTTCTCTTCACTCTCAAAACGTGATTTGAAGGCATCATCAACGTGATCGAGCATCAGGTTCAGTGCCGCCCCTACTTGACCAACCTCACTGTCATCAGTGGCATATCTAGGGGGGACACGAAGTCCCAGTCTGACTTCACCGCGATCCAGGGGTTGTTTGGTCACGGCAGAGGCGGTTTCACGAATCCGATCCAAGGGTTTCAGGGCAAACCTGACCAATCCGGCACCAATGGTTGCCCCGAGCGCAATTACGAGCGTGACCACCACAATGATGATGAGATTCAATCGCGCCAAAGAAATTCTGATGTCGCGCAGCGGAAGGCCGACAACAATTTGTGAACCATCGATTTGGGCGACCGTTTGGGCGCGATATTCTCCTTCACCATCCATCAGGTTCACAAAAACAGGTTTCCCTCGCTGCCATTCGATAGACCGAAGGCCGCCCACCTGATGACTCTCCAACACCTGGAGCTGCCCATCACCGTCGATATAGGCACCGGATACTTCCGTGCCAGTAATGACAGCCACCACCGTTCCCACATCAAAGCCTGGGCGGTTCAACGGGACCGTGTCTGGTTGCTGCAAGCTCACACTGACCCGCCTGGCAGCATCGGCAAGATCTTCATCCAGACCAGCAATGAGTGTGCGCCCCACCGCAACAGAGCTGGCGATACCGATCACAATGCTGGCAAGCGCTACCAACCCAACCCCACCGGTGACGAACTGTCGACGAAGGGAGTTAGGTTTCTGTCGTTTGCGCCCAGGAAGCGGGATGGAGGCGGTGGGCATTTACTCGGCGGGTTTGATGATGTATCCCACACCGCGAACGGTGTGTATCAAGGGTGGACCCAACACATCAATCTTCTTCCGGAGGTAGGAAATATAAATTTCCACAATGCTGGCTTTGCCACCAAAATCGTAATCCCACACGCGGTCCAGAATATGCGCTTTTGACAGTACCCGCTTGGGGTTTCGCATCAGATAGCGGAGGAGTTCAAACTCGGTGCTGGTCAGCTCAATACTGCTACCGGCACGGCTCACTTCGTAACTATCTTCGTTTAGTACCAAATCTCCCACGCGAAGCTCTGCTTCATCTTCTTCGGAGAAACCTCGCCCAGCCCGCCGAAGAATTCCTCGCAACCTGGCGACCAACTCTTCGAGGCTGAACGGTTTGGTGACGTAGTCATCACCACCCGCTGTCAATCCGGCGACCCTGTCATCAACAGCATCTTTTGCGGTGAGGAACAACACGGGTAAACCCGTATGGGTGGTGCGCAAAGTTTTCATCAATGACAACCCGTCCCCATCGGGCAACATGATGTCGAGCACAGCAATGTCGGGCTTGAAGTCTTTCGATTGGGCGACGGCGCTTTTCACGCTGTGGGCGGTAACAACCTGCCACCCCTCATATCTCAGGGACATGGCAACAAGGTCCGCAAGATTTTCTTCGTCGTCCACCACTAGCGCGCGCATGGGGGATCCATCAGCGTGCTGGAGCTTCTGTTGGGGAAATTCAGCGCTGCGATAATCGTTCATCCCTTTAGTGTCCTCCTGTTTCCTTAGATTCACTATGGGAAACCTATGAATTTCCGGTGAGTCCAGGGGCAAGGGTGCGTTCGCGAACGAAGTCGTCCTCCCAGTTCTCCCCCACCAAAAACTTTCGAGTACCCACCACCACAAACCCGTGACGTTCATAAAACCGATTGGCACGGGCGTTGTCCTGATTCACTCCCAGCCAGGCCGAGAATATTTCTCGCCGAGCCGCGTCCTCGAGGACAACAGAAAGCAACCGAGACGCCACCGTTGTCCCGTGAAACTCTTGTTGAACATAAATCTTTGATATCTCTGTGCAAGGCCGCCCCTTCACCGCTGTCGCGATATCGCTATCGTGCGGTTCGCCCTCGCGGGACATCACATAACCGGCGGCCTTCGACTCGTTCATGGCCACCCACACCCGATAGTCAGGGTTGCTCAGGTAGTCAGTGAAAGCATCGGGGGAAAGGTTTTTCTCACAAAACTCATCAATATTTGCCTGGCTCGTTCCGGGCGGGCAGGCCAAGGGAAAGGTGTGGATCGCCAGAAAAGAAAGAAGGTGAGCATCCGCGGGGAGTGCCCGGCGGATGCTCACCTCACTCATGTTTTAGAGGGCGCTGACATCCAAGGGGATGCCAGGACCAAACGTGGTCGACATAGCAGCTTTTTGAATGTAGCGACCCTTAGAGGCGGAAGGCTTCAAGCGCTGAATCTCATCAAACGCTGTGGTGAAGTTTTCCAGCAGCTGGTCTTCGGAGAAGCTTGCCTTACCGATAACAAAGTGCATGTTGGCGTGTTTGTCGAGTTTGAACTCAATCTTTCCACCCTTGATGTCGGCGACAGCTTTCCCCACATCGGGCGTAACAGTGCCGGTTTTGGGGTTTGGCATGAGGCCACGGGGACCGAGAACCTTACCCAGTCCACCCACTTTGCCCATCAGTTCTGGCGTGGAAACGGCCGAGTCAAAGCTGGTGTAACCACCGGCGACTTTTTCGATCAGTTCATCGCCACCCACTTCGTCTGCTCCAGCAGCCAAAGCGGCTTCTGCTGCAGCACCGGTTGCGAAAACGATGACGCGGGCAGTCTTGCCGGTTCCGTGAGGAAGGCTTACGGTTCCACGGACCAACTGGTCCGCTTTGCGCTGGTCGACGCCAAGCTTCAGTGCCACCTCAACGGTGGAGTCAAACTTCGACGAGGTGGTCTTCTTGGCCAAAGCGACGGCGTCGCTTGGTGGATAGAAGTGTCCTTCGGTCAGCAACGCCTGCGATGCCTTAAATGCTTTTGATTTTGATGCCATGGTGATATCTCCCACTATGAGGTCGCGGTAGGTGAGCGTGGCACGCTCTCCCGCTAGAAAAAGGTGTGTTAGCCGACGGTGATGCCCATGGAGCGGGCGGTTCCGGCAATAATTTTGGAGGCTGCCTCGATGTCATTTGCGTTGAGATCGGACTGCTTTTGCTCGGCAATCTGACGCACCTGCTCGGGCGTGATGTTGGCGACCTTGTCGGTGTGAGGGGTTCCAGAACCCTTTTTCACGCCTGCTGCCTTCTTGATGAGCTCCGCGGCGGGCGGGGTCTTCAAGACAAAGGTGAAGGAGCGATCTTCGTAAACGGAAATCTCCACGGGAACGACGTTGCCGCGCTGGGTTTCCGTAGCCTGGTTATAGGCGTTACAGAATTCCATGATGTTGACACCGTGCTGACCCAAAGCCGGACCCACGGGGGGTGCGGGGTTGGCAGCGCCGGCCTGAATTTGGAGCTTGATTAAGCCCACAACTTTCTTAGCCATACTTTTCCTTTTCTCTCGTGCACAACAACTGTTGTGCGCTCCCGCATACTCGGCAGATCCGAGGAGCGGTGGTGTGTGTTAAGGCTTGGTGACCTGGTCGAACCCAAGTTCGACCGGTGTTTCACGCTCAAAGAGCGAGACCAGCACCGTGAGCTTACCGCTCTCAGGCTTGATTTCGCTAATAGTTCCGGGCAGCCCCGCGAAGGAGCCTTCCTTGATGGTGATAGTTTCGCCGACTTCGAAATCAACTTCGGCAGGCAACATGCGCGAGACTCCACCGCCCACCGACACTGCTCCACCTTTGGTGGGGGCAACATCGGCGATGGGGACCGTGGACTTCAACATGTCGAAAGCTTCGCTGAAGCGCAGAGGTGTTGGGTTGTGGGCGTTGCCCACGAAGCCTGTGACACCGGGGGTGTGTCGAACAGCAGACCAGCTGTCTTCGTTGAGCTCAAGGCGGACCAGCACGTAGCTGGGGATGCGCACGCGGGTGACCAGTTTGCGCTGACCGCTCTTAATCTCGACCACATCTTCCATTGGCACCTGGACTTCGAAAATGTAGTCCTCCATGCTGAGTGATGTGCGACGGTTTTCGATGTTCTGTTTCACACGCTTTTCAAAACCGGCATAGGAGTGCACGACATACCATTTGCCGGGTTTGCGGCGAAGCTCCGTGCGAAATTCTGCGTACGGGTCTTCTTCTTCCTCTTCGACAGAGCTTTCGGCCTCGTCGGTGGTGGCTTCGACGGAGGCGTCAGCTTCGGCGGAGGAATCAATATCGAGAGCGTCATCCACGATGGCGTCAGCTTCAGCATCGCTGGAGCCTTCCCATGCGTCTAGTGCTTCATCCATGTTGATTGCTGCGTCATCCACGATGTGCATGGCAACCGACTCTGCGGCATCAGTGGAATGCTCCTGCGCGGCAAGGGTCATCCCCTCTTGCGCCTCGTCTTCTTCGGAGGACTGCTCAGCTGCGGTCGCAAGATCAATGTCTTGGGACTTATCTTCTGTCACTTCTTACTCTCTTCTTTTCTTAGCCAAAGAGGCTTCGGCCATCGCCGAAAACCCAGGAAACTCCCCAACCAAAGAGGAGATCCAATGCGGACACAAACGCCATCATGACGAGGACGAAAACCAACACCACAAGGGTGTAATTGACGAGTTCACTTCGGGTGGGGGTGACGACTTTACTGAGCTCGTCCAGGACTTGACGCAGAAACAAGATCAGCCGAGCCCACGGTCCACGGCCCACTTTGCCTTCGCGCTGCGCTTTGTCGACGACCTCCTTGGGGGAGTCATCACCAGCATTATTCGCCACGATATTCCTTGCTTTCCCACTTCGGTTCTTCTTCACTACGGCGCAATGAAGTCGCAGGGCGGACAGGACTCGAACCTGCAACCTGCGGTTTTGGAGACCGCTGCTCTACCAATTGAGCCACCGCCCTAAGTCCTGAAACCTGGAGCCTGCTCCCGCTCGACCATCCCACCAGGGATTGTTGTAGGCACAGCAAAGCTTGGCAGATTTCAACTACCGCATTGAGTCTAGGCGCGGGGCCATCCTTTGGCAAAGGGGGTCAACATTCACTCTTTGCCCGGTACCCTAAAAGTGTGAACGAGCCAAACCGCGGCATCTCAAAACGTATCCTTGCCATTGCAGAATCCGCGACGCTGAAGGTGGATGCGAAAGCTAAAGCCTTGAAGGCGGAGGGTCGCCCCGTCATTAGCTTTGCTGCCGGTGAACCAGACTTTCCTACCCCCGCCCACGTTGTCGAGGCAGCACTCAAAGCCGTGAAGGATCCGGCAAATCATCGGTACACCCCCGCCGCCGGGCTTCCCGCATTGCGAGCAGCAATCGCAGACAAAACAGCCCGTGACAGCGGCTGGAATGTTGATGCGAGCCAGGTTGTCGTAACCAACGGTGGCAAACAGGCTGTCTACCAAGCCTTCCAAGCGTTGCTAGATGACGGCGACGAAGTGATTGTGCCCACCCCTTTTTGGACGACCTACCCCGAAGTTATTGCTCTCGCGGGTGGCACCCCCGTCGAAGTGTTCTCCGGTGCCGATCAGGACTACAAGGTCACCGTCGAGCAGCTCGAAGCCGCTCGCACACCACGCACCAAAGTTCTGTTATTTGTGTCCCCCTCTAACCCCACCGGTGCGGTGTTCGATGCCGAGGAGACCCGGGCCATCGGTCAGTGGGCCCTGGAAAATGACCTCTGGGTTATCGCGGACGAAATTTATCAAAACCTGGTCTATGACATGGGAATTGACCATGCCCTCTCCATTGTGGAGGCGGTCCCGGGGCTGGCTGATAAATGCATTTTGGTGAACGGTGTGGCAAAAACCTACGCCATGACAGGGTGGCGTTTGGGCTGGATGGTGGGACCCACCGATGTCATCAAAGTTTCCGGGAACCTCCAGTCTCACTTGAGCTCCAACGTGTCCAACATTTCCCAGCTGGCAGCGCTCGCTGCCATCGAAGGCGACCAGAGTGCCGCACAAAAAATGAGAGACGCCTTCAATGTTCGCCGGAACACCATCGTGGCTAGCTTGAACGCGATTGAAGGTGTTTTCTGCCCCACCCCCCGGGGTGCGTTCTACGTATACCCCGATGTGAGGGGACTTTTAGGTAAGACGTGGGCGGGGAGGACCCCCACCACCACTCTTGAACTTGCGGATCTCATCCTGGACGAGTGCGAAGTGGCGGTGGTTCCCGGTGAAGCTTTTGGCCCGAGTGGCTACCTCCGCTTTAGTTATGCCCTGGGTGATGACGACCTTGCGGAAGGAATCACCAGGCTCCAAACCTTCTTTGGCGCCTAAAGCTGCAAGCCCACAAGGGTGGGTTCGGGTGCTAGGTATATTCCGCTCGCATTTCCCACCGTCGTCACCACATATCGTGCGAGTTCAGCAATCTCTGCGGCACTCGCGCCGCCACGATTTGTTATCGCTAACGAGTGCTTTGAGGAAGTAGCAGCGCGCGAACCGGGCAGAGAAAACCCTTTGGGTATTCCCGAATATTCAATCAGCCAGGCGGCAGAAAGCTTCACGAGAGTCTCCCCCGCCGCGATCCTGGGGGGTACGTCTGCGGTGTCCCCGAGGGGAATCACCACATCCTGGGGTTCGCCCCCCACCAACCAGCGCGGCGCACCCGAGGGAAGCCCCAGCGCAATGCGTTCGGGCACGATGGGGTTGAGAAAAAAAGATCCTGAGCTCACCGAGTCAGGGTCATCGGCTGAGAGCAGCATTCCCTTCGAGGACCGAAGAGCAAGGACTGCGTCTCGAACGTTCTGCAGGGGAGCTCGATCTCCTTGCTCCACCCCGAGTGCGCGATGAAGTTGTTCATATTCCAGAGGGATACTCAGCCCATCCTCAGCAGGTTCCAGCGAGAAGGTCACCCCCAACACAATCCCCTGCACACGACCGGTTTTCAGTGAGCTGGTGCGTAGCCCCAATTCGAGTTCTTCCACCCCTACGGTGCGACGCTGGCCGCTCGGATAGTCCAGGAAATCAACTGACACAAGAGTGTCGGAGACTTCGGCGCCATAAGCGCCAATGTTTTGAATCACCGACGCCCCCACCGTGCCGGGGATACCACTGAGCGTTTCGAGCCCTCGAACACCTTGCTTCAGGGTGTGGGCAACAAATTCATCCCAATCCTCACCGGCCTCAGCATGAATCTGCACGTTTGTGCCGGTCGCTTTTTTGACGGTCACGCCACGGGTTTGGATATGAAGCACAACCTGGTCGATGCCCTCATCACAGACCACCAGGTTTGATCCAGACCCCAGCGCCATCCACTGATCCGTCTCTGACCAAATCCTTCCAGCGCCAGCAACCAGCTCCCGGGTGGTAGTGAACACCTCGTACCCAGCAGGGGAGCCGCCCACCCGCATGGTGGTGAGCTCAGCAAAAGTGGTCACCGTGGCACGACAACCACGAGGGCTTTACCGAGCACCGTTTGTCCCGCATCGGCTGTGACCGTCAGCGTGAGGGTGACGAGGGAGGATTCATCCCCCGAAACCTGGGTAACTTTTGCCACGCTGGTCAGTCCCGCAGAACCCTCAGAGGGAACATAAACAGGCTTTGTGAAGCGCACCTGGTAGCTCGCAACAGTACCCTCGCCGCCGAGCCAGGTCAGTACTGGCGCAATAGCCAAACCCATGGTCAGCATGCCATGAGCGAGGACGCCCTCGAGTCCAACCTGTTGGGCTATGTCGTCTCGGTAGTGAATGGGGTTGAAATCACCAGACGCCCCCGCATAACGGACGAGGTGTGCTCTGGTGATGTCGAATTTTTCGCTCACCACCTCGTCCCCAACAGCGAGCTCACTCCACATAATGCTCACGAGGCGTCCTCCTCGCCTCGAACCACCAGGGTGGAGGTGGCCGTGACCACGTGCTCACCCTGGGGAGTGGTCATCACAGACTCCGAGGTCACCATGGAATGGGCGCCCAAAGATTGAACCTTGGTGACCCGCAAGCTGGCGACAAGCTCATCCCCGGCGACGATAGGTCGGGTGTACTCGAACTTTTGATCACCGTGCACCACCCGGGTGAAATCAATTCCTGAACCCGGGTGGGCCAGCAGTTGTTGCAGAGTTCTTTCTTGAATCACAATGGGGAAGGTGGGGGGTGCCACAACGTCGGTGAATCCCCGTGACTGCGCCACCTGAACATCAGTGTGCTGCGGGTCCGTCACGAGTGTCGCCGCAGCGAACTCGCGAATCTTCTCTCTCCCGACCAGATAGGCGGGCTGAGGATCAAAGACCACATCGACAAGGTCAGGGTTAACGGCCATAAAAACAGTCTAGGACGGTGGCTAAAACAGGGTGTGACCGACAAGTCGGTCGAGAACATCCTGTGCCCTCAGTTTTTGTGCCTTTGTTGAACCAGGCAGCGAGGATGCCACCAATCCTTGCAGTGCCGAAACAGCATGGTGCGCTCGAAGAAGGGCAAGATCATCACCCGTGATTTCTTTGTCATAACCCTCGAGGAACGCAACACGTAACTGTGGGTCAACTCGCCAGTAGTCCTGTTCGAGGAGAAACACATCGACCACCCACGGGTCATACTCCGACATTCCAAAATCGATGATTCTCACGTGGCCACCCGGATCAATGACCCAGTGCCGGGGGTGGTTGGCCCGGTGGGCGGGCACGAGTGACACCTTTTTCACATCCATGGCCCGAGCGATCATAAGTCTGGCCTCAGCGATAAGGCTTGCGTTGATGATTCCCTCCAGCTGTGTTGCTGCGTCTTCAAAGCGCAGTGCGCTCTGGGTAACAAACTGGTCAGGGACAACAGCGGGTGAGGCCTCGTGGAGGCGGCGAATCAGAACGCCTGCCCGGTAATGCACGAGCGCGTCCCAGTGAGCTTCCGTAGCGGTCGCAATTTCTCCAGGCACTCGACTGATGAGCACCATTTGCAGCGTTTCATCCTCCGCAATGAGGCGTGGCGCATCTGTGCCTAGCGCCGGGGTGTAAAACGTGAGGGCATCACACTCGCGCTGGTAATCGCTGGCGTGGGAGTACCACTTGACGAAGCTTTGTTCTTTCGACCGGGTTTCCAGCCTCAATATCCGACAGGCTTTAGGTCTGACCGAGACGTCATCGATAATGCCGACAGGACCCAACACACGATTAACACGGTCCAGGACTTCAGCTTCCGAAGAAAGACCAGGACGGCGAAGAGAGGAAACTCTCACGGGACATCCCTCCTCACCCGGCAATGAAAAGCCCCGGCCACCATCAGTGGTGTCCGGGGGCTTCTACAAGTTCATCTGGCTACTGGCAGCTGTCACACTGAAGCAGATCCATGGGATCTACCGGCACTGCGTAGCCTCCAACGGTGTCTTCGTTCATGGGGGCCTCCTTAGGTGAACGGCTTTGTTGCCGGACCACCACTATATACCCCTACTTACACCGCTGTCACTACCCCATATGTTGTGGTCTCGGCGTGTCGTGCCCTGGAGCCCCTTTTTGGTGACGTTCTTCCACCCCAGTGCAAGAAAACACACTCCAGGCGGCAGCTAAGTAATCTCCCAGACGAGGCGCCCCGCGCCAATTAGTGTTGGACCGTGACCCCAACACGTCTTGTGAGCCTCGTTCTCTTCAGTGCCGTTGCGCTCGGAGGGTGTCAGGCCGGTGAACCGATTGTGCCCCGAGAGATCTCCACCCTCGTCAACGAGCAAGGTCGTGAGCGCACCTATGACTTGGCATGGCAAGACATTCGGCGCTTGATTGGCGCCATTGACCGATCAGAGCTTGAGGGGGTTGACGATGAGGCACTTCTGATTGTGTCGCGCATGAATCGGCTCGCGGAAGGTAGGGCATCAGGAATGACGGAAGCCCGTTACTGGAATCTCGTCAGTGCGGAGCAGGAGTTAGTGGCGAGGGAGGGTGCGGCAGAAACCCTGCAGCGTCTGGCCACAACGGCGGGGGAACTCCAGGACGCCTTTGATGCCGGTGACTTCTTTGCGGCCGAGGAAAAAGCTCTGCAGGTACTCGTATATTCCACAGTGCTCGCAGAGCAGAAACCCTCACGCTAGAGAAGCCACGGGCTTTGGTACACCCCCCGGGACTTGAACCCGGAACCCACTGATTAAGAGTCAGTTGCTCTGCCAATTGAGCTAGAGGTGCTTGAGCGGTTGAGTCTACAACAACTCGCGTAGCGGGGGCGGGGCTCGAACCCGCGACCTCACGATTATGAGCCGTGCGCTCTGACCAGCTGAGCTACCCCGCCGCAAGTGGATGACTGTCATCCGGGCCCCGAGTCAGGATTGAACTGACGACCCCTTCCTTACCATGGAAGTGCTCTACCACTGAGCTATCGGGGCAGGCCTACCCCTGGCAGGACCAAGCACTGAGGTTATCACTCCAGTGGCGCGGTGAGCAAACGAATAGAGCGATGGGGGCCCGTAACGCAACCGGTTGCATTCATCCCAATTCGCAATAGGGTTGTATCCATGCCTGCCCCTCACACGATTGCTGATTCACCCTCTGACTGGTGGAATCACGCCGTCATTTACCAGATTTATCCTCGTTCGTTTGCCGATGGCGATGGCGATGGTGTGGGCGATATCCCCGGCATCATCTCCCGGCTTCCCGAGATCGCAGACCTGGGCGTGGACGCCATCTGGTTGTCGCCTTTTTACACCTCACCTCAAAAGGATGCCGGCTACGACGTCGCTGACTATTGTGACGTCGACCCCATCTTTGGAACCCTGTCCGATGCGGAACTTCTCATCGACACCGCCCACCAGTTGGGTCTTCGCATCATTGTGGACGTTGTCCCCAACCACTCCTCCGACCAACATCTTTGGTTCCACCAGGCACTCGCAACAGGGCCTGGTTCACCAGAGCGCGCGCGATACATGTTCCGCGAGGGTAAAGGCGCAGCGGGGGAACTTCCCCCCAACAATTGGGAATCCGTCTTCGGTGGGCCCGCCTGGACTCGAATCAGCGAAGCGGATGGATCCCCTGGCCAGTGGTACCTCCATCTTTTTGACGCGAGCCAACCCGACTTTGACTGGAAGAATCCGGAAGTATGGGAGCTTTTTCGCAACGTCTTGCGCTTTTGGTTGGACCGCGGGGTTGATGGTTTCCGGGTCGATGTTGCCCACGGCTTGATCAAAGAAGAAGGTTTGCCGGATCAAGAAATTGTCGTCAACCCCCCGATTGGTAATCGGGGGCCGTTCTGGGATCAAGATGGTGTCCACGCGGTGTATCAAGATTGGCGAAAAATTCTGGAAAGCTACGGCCCAGACCGGATGATGTGTGCTGAGGCGTGGGTCATGCCGTTATCAAAAATGGCGCACTATGTCCGCAACGACGAAATGCACCAGGCGTTTAACTTTGGATACCTCGCCACAGACTTTGACGCCCAATCCTTGAAGGCCATCATCAATGAGTCGCTGGAAGCCTTCGGCGGGGTGGGGAGCCCCAGCACGTGGGTGCTCTCCAATCATGATGTTGTGCGTCATGCCAGTCGTTTTGGCACCGCTTTTATGGCGGGTGGGCATCCCACCGGAATTGGTCCCCTCTCCCCCCAGAAGCCTGATGCCGCGGTTGGTCTGCGAAAAGCCCGCGCCGCCAGTGCCGTAATGCTGGCTCTGCCCGGAAGCGCTTACCTTTACCAGGGGGAGGAGCTCGGGTTGCCCGAAGTTATCGATATCCCTGACGATGATCGCCAGGACCCCACGTTCTTCCGCACCCATGGCGAACGCTACGGGCGTGACGGTTGTCGCGTCCCGCTGCCGTGGGACGCTGCAGCCCCGGCGTATGGTTTCAACACCACCGGAGAAACGTGGCTCCCACAACCCACTGTCTTCGGCGAGCTCGCCAGGAGCAATCAAATAGGTCGTGAGGGTTCCACCTTGGAGCTGTATCGCTCGTTGCTAGAGCTTCGAGCCGGCGAGAATCTCGGCGAGGGGACACTGCACTGGCAAGAAGGTTGGGCAGACCACGTGGTGGCTTTTACCAACGGGCGTATTACGGTGATCGCTAACACCGGGGAATCCCCCGTGGAGTTGCCGCCCGGTGATGTTGTGGTGACGACGAGCCCCCTGGAAGCAGGACAGCTTCCTGGCCACACGACAGTGTGGGTGAGGAACGACTAAAAAGCGTTCGCTTTAAGCCAGACAAACGGGTCAAGGTATTCCCCGTCAACACGGATCTCAAAATGCAAATGGGGTCCCGTGGAAGTACCCGTGTTCCCGACAAGCCCCAGGAACTCTCCCGCTTGAATTCGTTGGCCTGCCTGCACAGGGCTACTGCCCCGCTGCATGTGGGCATAGACGGAAAGCACTTCCCTACCGTTGAGGTTGTGCTCAATATAGACGTACTGCCCATAACCGCCGCCGTATTCTGAGGCTATAACGACGCCATCAGCAATAGCAAAGATGGGGGATCCGTTACCGGGAATGAAATCCAGGCCACGGTGGTTACTGGAGCAGTACCGACAGGGCGCGACACGGTCACCGAACCCAGAGCTAATGGGCACGGCGGTGGGGAAGGGCCAGCGAACGGAACCGACGCCCGATGTGGAGTAGGAAAAGTTTCGACTGCCGTATTGAGCTTTGAGGACATCGGCGAACGAGGTAACGCTCCAGGACTCTCGTTGAACACCCACCTGGCTTGAGGAGGAACTCGCCACCGTAAACGACTGAGCCTCTAGCCCGGTAGATCCATCGCTATTTTGTCCCGCCACTGCCGGGGCAACATCAATCGAGGGGTAAAAAAGATTGACCGGGAGTGAAACCCCAATAAAGAGGAGGGGTGTTGCGATGACGGTCCCCCAACTGAGAACCCGTTTGCCCCAGGATCGAGGCGGAACAACAGGGGTCCGGGGAGCCGGGATTTTGGCGCCGCTCGGATTTTCTTGTGGCGGCGAAGGGATGAGAGCGGGGAGAGGTGTGTGTTCGAGTTGGCGAAGTTCTCGCCTCGTGAGCGGTTTCTGAGGGGAGGATGATTCTTCGCTCACACGCTCACCTCCCACCAGGCCGAACTTCATTTCGGCAACATTTAGCCAACACAATTAGCCGCACGCAAAAGTAACGGTGCTAACAACCTAGCGAACCTACCCTATGAGTCCAAACCCCAGCCAGGAATGTCACGCAATAAAACTTCACCATTATGCAGGGAAACCAGAGCCTGCAACTGGGACACCAGCGCGGGGTGGCCCGCAAATATCCCTTCCCGTCCGGGGGGTTGCTGACCGAGGCCAGCGATGACCCCGCCTGCTTCGGTCACTAAAAGTTCTCCCGCTGCGTGGTCCCACGCATTCAATGTGCGCTCGAAGTAGACATCGAGACGCCCCGCCGCCACCGCGGCCAAATCAAGCGATGCCGTCCCCATCCGCCGAAGATCTCTAATCTGGGGCAAAATCTCGTGCATGAGACGAGATTGCTCACGACGCATCGCCGCGGAGTAGGCGAAGCCTGTCCCTACGAGGGCTAACTCCAAGGGAGGGGGAGACGTGATTTCCAGTTTCCGATCGCCGAGGTAGGCGCCTGAGCCCCGCTGCGCACTAAACATTTCCTGCGTCACCGGGTTGTACACCACTCCCACTTCGACCTGCCAGGAGCCAGCCACAGGCTCCCCCGTAACCGCCGCAATGCTGACCGCGTAGTGGGGAATGTCGTAGTAAAAATTCACGGTCCCATCAATGGGATCCACAACCCAGGTGACCCCCGTGGAGGACTCCCGGGAACGCCCCTCTTCCCCGAGGAAGCCATCCCCTGGCCGTAACTCGGCAAGTCGGGAATACAGCAGCTCTTCCGAAGCTTTGTCGACAGCGGTGACAATGTCGACTGAGCTGGATTTGGTGTCTGCTATCTGAACACCGCCCTTGCGTCCGGCGACGATGAGCTCCCCGGCTTCCCGAGCGAGCTGCATCGCAACGTCTTTCACAGGGCCTCCAATTTCGTGGCGAGTGAGGGATTCGAACCCCCGAAGGCTGAGCCAGCTGAGTTACAGTCAGATCCCTTTGGCCGCTTGGGTAACTCGCCATGCGCTCCCGACCGGTGTATTCACCAATCGGGTGCGCGGATACAACGATAGCGGTTTTTCCTCCCCTTTTGGACCACCCTCCAGGCTTAGCGGTGCTTTGTAGCTAGCATGGAGAGATGGCTGATTCATCATTTGACATTGTGAGCAAAGTGGACTCGATGGAGCTAGAAAATGCGGTCAATCAAGCGCATAAAGAGCTCTCAACCCGCTACGACTTCAAAGGCGTTGATGCGTCCCTCAAACACACCGGCGACAGTGTCGTCATGGAGGCAAACACCGAAGAGCGTGTGAAAGCTGTTCTCGATGTTTTGCAATCCAAGTTGGTAAAAAGAGGAATTTCACTGAAATCTTTGGACCTCGGTGAACCGGCACTCAGCGGAAAAATTTATCGACTCAGTGGCGCCCTCAAAGACGGTATCTCCAGCGAAAACGCCAAAAAGATTTCTGCCCTCATCCGAAATGAGGGACCCAAAACTGCAAAAGCTCAGATTCAGGGTGATGAGGTGCGGGTGAGTTCCAAAAGCCGTGATGACCTGCAAGCCGTTATCGCGTTGGTGAAGGGTGCTGACCTCGATATTGACGTGCAGTTCGTCAACTATCGCTAGGGGTGTGCTGAAAGGTTTCAGAGATGACCACCGGGGAAATCTGGCTCGCCTTCGCCCTGGCGATTGATATTGCGTTCCGGGTTATCGCCTTAGTTATTGTGCCAAGAAACCGGCGCCCCCAGACCGCCATGGCGTGGCTGCTTGCCATCTTTTTCATCCCCTACTTCGGATTCCTTGCCTTTATTGCTTTTGGTTCCCGTCGATTGCCCAAAAAGCGGCGGGAAAAACAACGCGCGATTAATGGTCTTCTTCGCGCGCGGTCTTCCCTGCTTCCCCCGGGAATCGTGGTGGCACCGGAAGACATCGCCGAGCGACCCGAATTTCCGCGGTGGTTGGCTCAGACGGTGTACATGAATGAACGCCTGGGGGCGATGCCCATGGTGGCCGGCAACACCCTCGAACTGCTTCCCGAATATCACGCGTCCCTCGCCTCAATGGCAAACGCTATCCGCGAGGCCAACACCACAGTCCACGTTGAGTTTTACATCATGAGCTTTGATGTTGCCACGCGCGATTTCTTTGCAGCACTCGGGGAAGCCCAGTCACGTGGCGTCGAAGTTCGTGTTCTTTTTGACCATCTCGCAAGTCTGAGAATTCCCGGCTACCGACACTTAGTGGCCGAACTGACCCGCCTTAACGTGGAGTTCCAGGCCATGCTCCCCTGGCAGCCGTGGCGGGGGGTCTATCAGCGACCCGATCTGCGCAACCACCGCAAACTCCTCATCATTGATTCCCACACCGCCTTCACCGGGTCACAAAACATTATTGAACCGTCGTACCGAAAAAAGAGAAGCGGGGACAGCAGCCTCACCTGGTTAGACCTGATGGTCAGAATCCAGGGTCCTCTCGCCGACAGCCTAGAAGCGCTCTTTGTCGCTGATTGGTACCAAGAGACCAACGAATTGCTGGAAACCCCCCAACCCCGGCCTGCCACCACACCAGGCTCCCCCTCGCTCTGGGGACAAGTTGTCCCGAGCGGGCCAGCGTTTGAAGGGGAAAATAACCTCCGTTTGTTCAATGCCATGGTCTACGGGGCGAGAGAGCGCTTGATTCTGTCAAGCCCCTACTTCGTGCCGGATGAATCCATGCGCTATGCCATCACCACCGCAGCGGAGCGGGGCGTGGATGTGAACATCATGGTGTCCGAAATTGCCGATCAAAATCTGGTTTTTTACGCGCAGCGCTCGTACTACGACGAACTACTTCTTTCGGGTGTGAAAGTGTGGCTGTATCGAAAACCCACCATTTTGCATTCAAAATTTATTGTGGTGGATGACGCCATGAGCGTCATTGGTTCTTCCAATATCGACATGCGCTCGTTTAGTTTGAACTTGGAGGTTTCGGTCCTCTTCGCCGACCCGCACGTGGTGGACCAGCTGAGCCAACTGTTTGAAACCTACCGGGAGAACAGCATCCCGCTGAGCCTGGACACATGGCGCTCCCGCGCTTTTTACCAACGCTTTATTGAGGGACTTGCCCGCCTCACCGCCACCGTTCAGTGAGCGCCGGTGCGCGCCGCTGACATCATTTCGTCGCGGTCCACAACTTTCACACGCTCACGACCGCGTTCAACACCGCGCGCAAGCTCTGTCTCATCGAGTCGGTGCCAACCCTGAAGGTTGGTATACACAACACCGCGGGAATCCAAGAGATCACTGACACTCTTTTCCTCTGGGTGCTCCGGGCTCCACCAGGAACCTTGATCTTTCACCAGGTGTTGGATTGTTTCCATCGCGTCACTCTTGGTGTGACCAATCAGCCCCACTGGACCCCGCTTAATCCACCCGGTCGCATAAACACCCGGCACAACGCAGTTACTGTCATCCAGCACTCGGCCTTCGTGGTTAGGAATAATGCCGTAGCGAGAATCAAAGGGAATCCCCGCTAAGGGGGTGCCGAAATATCCGACCGCGCGATACACCGCTTGAACCGGAATTTCGCGGACCTCTCCGGTGCCCTTCACGCCACCTTCACCATCGGGTTCCGTGCGTTCATAACGGAAACCAGTCACATGGTTGTCCCCCAAAACTTCGAGAGGTTTGGCGTAGAAGTGCAAATGCAGGCGCCGGCTGGCAGTCCCCGCTTCGCGTTCCCGCCAGGTGTTGAAAATTTTGTTGATGACAAAGAGTTGTTTGTTGGACTCAATCGCCTGCTGGGCTGCCTCATCCAAAGTAAAATCTTCCTCGTGGATGACAACGTCAACGTCTCGCATCTCGCCAAGCTCACGAAGCTCCAGGGGGGTGAATTTCACTTGCATCGGGCCGCGACGGCCAAACACGTGGACATCGGTCACGGGGGATGCCACCAGCCCGTCATAGACGTTATCCGGCACCTCCGTGGGTAACAGGTCTTCTGGGTGCTTTGAGAGCATCCGGGCAACATCAAGGGCGACGTTGCCGTTGCCGATCACGGCGACCTCTTGTGCTTCAAGCGGCCAGGTGCGCGGCACATCGGGGTGCCCGTCGTACCAGCTCACGAAATCTGCCGCGCCATAACTCCCCTCCAGGCCAATCCCTGGCAGATCAAGCGCTTGGTCGGTAATGGCGCCGGTGGAGAAAATGACGGCGTGGTAATGCTTTTTGAGGTCTCCAAGGGTGATGTCGGTCCCATAATTCACATTGCCAAACAAACGGATGTGACCGGTGTCGAGCACTTCCCGCAAAGCGGTGACAATTCCTTTGATGCGCGGGTGATCAGGCGCAACGCCGTAGCGCACTAAACCATAGGGGGCCGGAAGGCGCTCAAAAAGATCAATCGACACCTCGAAGGACCGTTCATGTTTGAGCAAAATATCGGCCGCATAAATACCGGCAGGTCCTGCTCCAACAATGGCTAGACGCAACTTTGACATAGAAAAGCTCTTTCCAAACAGAGGGATAACCCTCCTAATTTAGTAGCTTCGGTCGACAACCTGGTGGGCGAAGCGCACCAGGGCATCTTTAACAATGCCCGGTGGGGCCGGGTCGAGGTGTGAAATGGCCTCATCCGCCATTTCGCGGGCCGTCTGCAGAGTCCGCTGCGTTGCTTCGTGATTGCGAAGGGCCGCAATGGCGTCATGGAATTCTTTTTCGCTGAGTTCGCCGGTGGCGCCTCGTTCCAGTGTCTTCAGTAACTCCTTTGACGCCGTATCGCTCCCGGCTGCCTCTCTCAAATACAGCAGAGGCAAAGTGGTCACACCGTGGCGCACATCAGTGCCCGGTGGTTTCCCTGTCCCGGCACTGCGATCCGCCAGGTCGATGACGTCATCGATGAGTTGGAAGGCGATGCCAATTTTTTCTCCAAAAGCACGCAACGCAGGAATTAACACTTCGGGGCCATCGGCCATGCGGATTCCCATCTCCGCGGCAAAAGCAATCAACGATCCGGTTTTGTCGGAGAGAACGTTAAGGTAGTGCGCAATGGGTTCATCATCCGGCCGTGGGCCCACAGTTTCGTGCATTTGCCCCATGACAAGGCGCTCGAACGTGGCCGCCTGCAACATGACAGCTTCCTGGCCTAACGAGCCACCCAGGGAGCCAGCACGCGCAAACAGTAAGTCACCGGCGAGGATTGCAACCGAATTTCCCCACACCGTTTGGCTTGCCTTCACACCCCTGCGCAATACCGCCTCATCCATCACATCATCGTGATAGAGCGTGGCAAGGTGGGTGAGTTCCACCACTTGGGCTGCGGAGATAACCCGGTCGTTGATTCCCGAACCCCACTGGGCACTCAGCAGCGCCAAGAGTGGGCGAACACGTTTCCCACCCGCATCAAACAGGTGCCTCGCGACAGCATCGACGATGTCTTCGGAGAACGTCAGTTCCTGGAGCAAACCTTTTTCGACCGCGGCTAAACCTTCATCCAAGGCCTTTGCGAGCGCCTTTTCTTCCCGCGAAGCAAACAGTAGGGTCCCACCGCTCAAAAAAGCGGCTCCTCGCCCAGAAGCAGACGATTCTGCTTTGAGTGTCGGGTTCACGGGTTATTCCTTATGTTTGATCGGTCTGTGGGAGAGGCGTCTG
>Ga0208770_1000497_pt1 | contig 24919 bp, 19 predicted proteins | sample AntAceMetag02UK9_FD_184771 | JGI IMG/M metagenome (GOLD analysis project Ga0208770, IMG submission 184771) | Saline lake microbial communities from Ace Lake, Antarctica - Antarctic Ace Lake Metagenome 02UK9 (SPAdes) (version 2) | ecosystem: Environmental > Aquatic > Non-marine Saline and... | reverse complement strand
AGACATGCATGCCTCCACAAAGTTCCATTGAATATACATCTTCATTTTTTTTACCCATTGAGACTACACGTACTTCATCACCATACTTTTCTCCAAATAAAGCCATTGCCCCGTCTCTTACTGCATCTTCTTGGGTTTTAACTTCTGTTATAACCTTAGATGACTGTGATATAATTTGATTAACTTCATTCGTAATTTTTAAAATACTTTCTTTATCTATTGATTTGTTATGACTGAAATCAAATCTTAATTTATCATCATTTACTAGAGAGCCTTTTTGAGCTACATGCTTACCTAAATTATTTCTCAGTGATGCATGGAGTAAGTGTGTAGCTGAATGATTTTTTTTAATGAGTTCCCTTTTAGCGCTGTCAACAATCATCTCAACGCTATCCCCTAAACTTATTCTTCCCTTTAGAACATGCCCGAGATGTAAATAAAGACCAAGTGGTGTCTTCTGTGTATCACTTACTTTAAATGTAGCTGAATCCGTTTTAAAATGCCCCTTATCACCAATCTGACCGCCAGTTTCAGCATAAAAAGGTGTATTTTCAGTTATGAGGATTAATTGATCATCTGAATTTGAGGATTCTAAAATTTCCTGAGAGTCCTTAATTATCCTTAAAATATTTGATTTGGAATTAGTTTTCTCATAGCCTTCGAATATAGTTTGATCAATATTTTTTGATAATTCGTACCATATTTTATCAGTCCCCTGATCTCCACTTCCCTTCCAAGATGCTTTAGCTTCGATTTTTTGAGCATTCATAGATAAATCAAATTCTTTAACATTAACTGATATATTTTTAGTTTTTAAAAAATCTTGAGTTAGATCCAAGGGGAAACCGAATGTGTCATAAAGCTTGAAAGCAACATCTCCATTTAATGTATTGTCCTTAATAATTTCAATTTCTTCATTTAAAATTTTTAGACCCTTAGTTAAAGTTTCTCTAAATTTACTTTCTTCATTTTGCAAAGTTTCTATTATTAAACTTTCTGCAGACTTAAGTTCCGGATAAAAGGAAGACATTAGGTTTTTTAATTCAGGAAATAATTGAAAGAAAATAGGCTCCTTAGAACCTAAAGTATAAGCGTGCCTAATTCCTCTTCTAAGAATTCTCCTTAAAACATATCCTCTGCCCTCATTTGAAGGTAAAACTCCATCAGCAATTAAAAATGAAGATGCTCTTAGGTGGTCAGCAATTATTCTAAAACTTGATTGGTTTTTAATGGTAATAGGCGCTTTAATAATTTCACTTGTCACTTCCATAACATTAGTAAATAAATCAGTTGAGTAATTATCATTACTTCCATTAAGAAGGGTTGTAATTCTTTCTAGGCCCATGCCTGTGTCTACACAGGGTTTTGGTAAATTTATTCTTGTCTCTTTATTAATTTGTTCAAATTGCATAAAAACAAGATTCCAAATTTCAATAAATCTATCGCCATCCTCATTTGGAGATCCAGGAGGTCCGCCCTCATACTTATCTCCATGATCATAAAATATTTCAGAACATGGTCCACATGGACCAACATCGCCCATTGACCAAAAATTATCTGAAGTGTCAATTCTAATAATCCTATCATCTCTCAGACCTGCTATTTTTTTCCAAAAGCCATATGACTCTTCGTCATTATGATAAATAGTAACAAGGAGTTTATCTTTGTTTATTCCATATTCATTAGTAATCAAGTCCCAGGCATAATAAATTGCCTGCTCTTTAAAATAATCTCCAAAAGAAAAGTTACCCAACATCTCAAAAAAAGTATGATGTCTTGTGGTAAAACCTACATTCTCAAGATCATTATGCTTACCTCCTGCCCTGACACATTTTTGTGATGTTGTTGCTTTATTGAATTTTTTTGTTTCTAACCCTGTAAAAATATTTTTAAACTGAACCATACCCGAGTTAGTAAACATTAAGGTTGGGTCGTTATCTGGAACTAAAGGACTTGACCTTACATGCTCATGATTATTTTTTTTAAAATAATCAATAAATGTATTTCTAACATCGGTTGAATTCATAAGGGATGAATATAGAGTAATTTCGACTAAACTTTAACGTCTTCTTTTTTTTTATCTTCCGGTTCTTCCAAAGCAATTTCTGGCTTTATAGGTGTCAGATTATCTCCATCAAGCATTATTTCTTCTACCGCACTTTGACTAGCTCTAATCTTTAATTCAATTTCTTTCATAATATCAGGATTTTCCTCTAGAAATCTTTTAGAGTTTTCTCTCCCTTGACCAATTTTCTCACCATTATAAGCATACCACGCACCTGACTTCTCGATAATATCAGCTTGAGAGCCAAGATCGACAATTTCACCAACTTTAGATATACCCCTACCAAACATAATATCAAACTCCACCTGTCTAAAAGGAGGGGCCATTTTATTTTTAACAACTTTTACTCTCGTTTGGTTGCCTGTAATGACATCTTTATCTTTAATTGCTCCAATTCTTCTAATATCTAACCTTACTGATGAATAAAATTTAAGAGCATTTCCGCCCGTTGTAGTTTCAGGACTTCCAAACATAACTCCAATTTTCATTCTTATCTGATTAATAAAGATGACCATTGTATTGGTTTTTGAAATAGAGCTCGTAAGTTTTCTTAACGCCTGACTCATTAATCTTGCTTGTAGACCTGGAAGTGAGTCTCCCATTTCGCCTTCTAACTCCGCTCTTGGGACCAACGCAGCAACTGAATCAATCACTATAAGGTCAACACTCTCTGACTTGATAAGAGTATCTGTAATTTCTAAAGCCTGCTCACCTGTATCTGGCTGAGATATTAAAAGTTCGTCTATGTTTACCCCTAATTTTTTAGCATAGGATGGGTCTAAAGCATGCTCTGCATCGATAAAAGCACATGTTCCGCCCGCTTTTTGAGCTTCAGCTATAACATGAAGTGTTAATGACGTCTTTCCAGAGGCTTCGGGACCATAAATTTCAACAACTCTACCCTTTGGTAGTCCTCCAATGCCCAATGCAATATCAAGCCCAAGGGATCCTGTGGAGAATATTTCAACGTTAATATCATGATCTTTTTTACCCAACATCATAATTGAGCCTTTTCCATAAGATTTCTCTATATTGGCTATAACGAGTTTTAATTTATTTAAGTTATCTTTTTTATCCATTAGATTCTCTAGTACTAGATAGTAATATCTGCTATCAAATTAACAACAAATATAATGATTATAGAGAAAAATAATTTAGATTTACCCCCAGGGACATTAGTGGAAAATCTAAAGTCACCCGAATGGGGTATGGGACAAGTTCAATCTTGTATTAATGGTAAAGTAACCATAAATTTTGAAAACGTGGGAAAAAAAGTTTTAAATCAGAATCTTGTTGAATTAAAGACAATTGAAATAAATGCTAATAGATAATTTTAAAAGAAAAATTGAATATCTGAGAGTGTCTGTTACTGATAGATGCGATCTAAGATGCACCTACTGCATGGTTGAAGATATGAAATTTCTTCCAAGACAAGAGGTTCTTTCAATAGAAGAGGTCATTAAATTAATTAGCATATTTAATAAACTCGGAGTTAAAAAATATAGACTTACGGGAGGGGAGCCGCTCGTCAGAAAAGGAATAGTAGATATTATTGAATATTTAAATGAATTAAAAAAGAAAGAATTGATTCAAGAACATACCCTCACAACAAATGGAACTAATCTTAATAAGTATTCTGAAATATTAAAAAAAAATGGAGTAGACAGAATTAATGTCTCTTTAGATACTTTAAATCCAGAAAGATTTAAAGAAATTACTAGATGGGGAGACGTCAATAAAGTTCTTGAAGGAATTCAGGCTGCACTTGATTCTGGGATTAAAGTAAAAATTAATACGGTTGTTACTAAGGGCTTTAATGATGATGAATTGATTGAAATAATCAATTGGTCTGAAAAAAAGAATATAGATGTATCTTTAATTGAAGTAATGCCTATCGGATCCATAGGTGAAGAAAGATTTGATCAATACAAACTAATGAGTTTAGTAGAAAAAGATCTTATTGAAAAATTATCTCTCACTAAAAGTAATTTTAGAACCAATGGGCCATCAAGATATTTTGAAAGAAATAACTCTAAACAAAAAATTGGTTTTATTTCCGCTTTGTCTCATAATTTTTGTGATACATGTAATAGAATTAGATTAACCTGCACGGGTAAGCTTTTTATGTGTTTAGGTCAAAACGATTTTGTTGACTTAAAATACCCTCTCAGAGAACAAAACAATGAAGATGTCATTAAAATGATCGAGTACGCAATGACAATAAAGCCAAAATCACATGATTTTGAAATTAAAAAAGACGATTATAAAGGGTATATTAATAGATATATGAATCAAACAGGTGGATAATAAGAAATGAAAATTGCATTTACGGCTTTTCCTTTAGAGAAAAATTTAAAAGCGAAGAAAGAATTAGAAAAGAAATACGGAATTCATAAACCTGAGGATGCAGATATTATTGTTTCATTAGGTGGAGATGGTTTTGTTCTTAAGTCCTTACATGAATATTTAAAATTATCTAAACCTATATTTGGAATGAATTTTGGTAATGTTGGATTTTTAATGAATTCTCATAGTATTGAAAATTTAGAAGAGAGAATTGAAAAGGCACAGCTATTAAAGTTAAAACCATTGATTATGAAGACTGTCAATCCAACAGGTCAAGTAATTAAGGCACTTGCCATTAATGAAGTCAGTATTCGAAGAGAAAAATACCAAGCAGCAAAACTCAAAATAGAAATTGATGGAGTAACAAGAATGGAAGAGTTAGTCTGTGATGGAATTATTATCTCAACTGCCGTTGGCAGCACTGGATATAATTACTCAGCTTCAGGTCCAATCATTCCACTAGAAGGTAATGTTATAGCGCTAACAGCTGTTAGCTCTTATAGTCCTAGACACTGGAAAGGAGGTTTGTTATTTAACAATGCTAAAATTAAGATTACAAATATAAATCCATCCAAAAGACCAGTGGTTGCTCATGCGGATCATATCGAAGCTAAAGATGTTATTTCAATTGAAATTGAAATGGCGGATAAAATGGAAATACCATTACTATTAGATAACGATCATACTATAGAAGACAGAGTTTATAGTGAAATGTTTGGTCAATCTAAGGGTTGATTTGATTAAAAAAAAATCTAAATCCATATTGATAAGAAATATAATTTTTATAACATTTATTACTGCAAACTTATTAATTGCTGAAGAAAAAGAATGCCCATCAATTAAAGATAATATTTCTGCGCACCTAATATCTGATGGGTTTTATAACTATCAAGAATTTCTTCATTATTCATTAGGAAAGTTCAGTACAGATAATCAAAAAAATTATAATTTAAATGTAGCTAATGAGTTAGATCTTATAGGAATTGGTAGTGATATTATATTTGGAGAGTATAATGAATTAAAAAAAATCGTATCAAGTGAAAAAAAACTTATTACACCTGACTACATTAAAGAGTTCTATATTGAAAATAAAATTAAGAATTCTGAAGAAAATAATAATCTATACCCTCTTGACCTAGATACATACATTCTAGTTTCCAACAATAAAATTAAAAATATAACTCATGAAGAAGATATCTATAATTCTATTGATCCTAATAAATACACTCTATCTCAAAGCTTTTATTCAGAAAATGAAACAGTTAATTTTTTTGATTATCTTTTAATGACCAATGAGATGAATTTTAATAGTCCCTTTTTTGAAAGCATACTATTTAATCAAAAAAATAAATATTCATTGATAAATAAAAATACCTTTCTTGGAAGTTATGAGGAAATCACGACCACATTTCGTAATGAGGAAAATTTATATGCTTTTTTTCATGATGGCTATGCCTATAGAGAAAATCTGGATTTTATCAATTACCCAAATAGTGAATTAATTTGGAATAAAAAATTAGGAAAATTTGTGATTAATGAAGATCAGAATATGACTTCATTTTTTGGTTTTTCAGCACTAGTAAATAAAAAAAATGGCTATAGTTTTTTATGCTATCTAACAAAAAAAGAAACTAGAGATGATCTTATAAGATCTTTTGATTTAGGCGTAAGTCCCCTTTCAATAAACGATGTAATAAACTCTAATGAAATATCTAGTCGATACAGAAAATTATTAGAGTTAAAAAATCAAAATATTAAAAAATTATATTCTGATAATCTATTAACTGATCAAGATAATTTACATAAAAATATTATTGAATTTATAATTGGTCAGGGTAATTCAATCTTATCCAATCAAGAAATTAACTATTTTAAATAAAAAATTAATACCAACTTGATAAATAGACTTATTTCAGAGTTATTATTTATCAATATGCTAAATTTGTTCTATTTTCTTCTTGTTAGATTGATTAAATGATAGTATCCATTTATCAAAGTTTTATTGGCTTTTTTCAAGCTATTAACGATTGGCCTCGTGCTGGAATGGTAGACAGTCTGGACAATAAATAAAATATATTTTTAAACTTTATTGAATTATTTCTCTCATAATCATTAAAGACGGATTTTCTTCCTCAATCATTAATAACGTATCTTTTAATTCTATAGCGTCTCTTATTCTATAATTTAAATTTATTGTTGAATTTAATTTAATTGCCGATTTTTCATTATTATATTTAAAATTATATATTAATTTAGATTTCATACCGAAAACTAAATATTCATTATCTGCGTTACTAAAAACATTTCTTAGAATATTTTTTAATGCAGGACCCCCAACAAGTTTTTCATTATTAATTTGGTTTTTTTTATAATAAGGAGAAAAACTAAATAATGGCTCCTCAAAGCCATATTTACTATGTGATTTATATATAGGAGCATATTTGGTTAGTTTTGATAGAGGGTGAGGGTGCGTATAATTCGAGTAATGAAGACCATATGATGAAATTGGCCATCCATAATTATGATTTTCATTTAATAAATTAATTTCATCTCCATAATGAGGTCCCATCTCAGAGGAGAGTAAGATTTGGTTATTTTCATCATAATAAATACTAAGAGCATTTCTATGCCCTAAGGTATAAATCCTGTATTTTTTATTCTCTAATCCAAAAGCTAATGTTTTTCCAAGAATGCTTTTTTTGTTAAGATTAACTTTATCCCAATGCCTATAATCTCCAACCGATAAGTATAGTTCATTTTTATTAGGATTAATTGATAAAGCTCCACCAGATATTATTAAAGCAGTATTATCTTTTGATAATAAACAGAAATCAGGTTTAAAAAAATATTCAAAATTTAATAATGGAAAATTATCATTAATATTAGCTTTTAAAATAGATGTCATAAAGCAATTATTTTTAATTTCATCAACCAGTGAAACATATATATGGTTATCGTGAATTAAAGTATCTTTGATGGCAATAGCTTGCGAATAATCGCCATTTTTTTTATATATTTCTTTTAAATTTTTAAAGTCAATTGCTTTCTCAAAATTATGACTAATTGGAAACAATATAAGTTCATTATTTTCTAAATCATTTAAATTACCGTAGTAAAATTGTCCATTACCAGTTGTTATAAAATACTTTTCATCATGAACTTCTAAGTATCCAACTGCTTTTTCAATTATTTTATAGCTATAAAAAGGTAGCTGCCAAAACTTTATTTCAAATTTGTTATCAATTATTTTTGAAGAATATTCTGTTAATTTATAAAAACCATTTTTTGAAATTTGATTTTTTATATCATTTTGATTAATTTTATTTTCTAATATACCTATTCTTGATTCAAATTTATTAATATTTTCTAAATTGTTAGTGATTAGCTGCTGCTGCATACCCTCGTGATTCAGAAAATTATTTATAGCCACTTTAAGTTCTAACGGTATATATGTTCTTAAAAGTAGTTTTGGCTTTTCAAAATAGATTAATGATATGAGACATAACATCAATATTATTGTAAATATAATTATTATTTTTATATATTTTGAATTAAAATTCACAAATTAAACTACGAGTTATTTAATAAAGAGTCAACCTCAAGCCAGCCTATATTAATACAAGGGCGGTATGATAAATGCATGACTATTATTAAGTCTTAAAATAATCCAGACTCAGTAAAATAAATTGTCGTAATCCTGTCGCAATTAGAATTGTTATTTATCGTCAGAGACTATTTTAAATAAATATGTGGTTGCATGAATCTTCATATGCTATATTAAAATACGATTAAGTTTACTGACCTTTTGTAGAGATATGAGGGGACACATACGATTGGCCTCGTGCTGGAATGGTAGACAGTCTGGACTTAAAATCCAGTGGGATTTATCCCGTGCCGGTTCGAGTCCGGCCGAGGCTACCAAAAGAATTAATTAAAAATACTTTCACCAAGTTGGTTCTAAATTAATTATTTTACTTATAGTAAATAATTAAAGTTTTTTGAATTACATCTAGAAAAGTAAAAGATAGATAAGCTGTTAATGTATAAATTATTCCGATAGTTTCTCTATTTTTTTATATTAATCACTCAGAAAATTATTAATTAATAATATTAAAGAGTATTTAAAAAAATTTGAAAATCACTAAAAGAAAATTTCTTTAAAATCGTAAATATGATGCTGACACTATTTAAATAGGCGACGTCCTACTCTCCCAAGCCTTAAGACTAAGTACCATCGGCGCTGGAGGCCTTCACGACTGAGTTCGAAATGGGATCAGGTTTTTTCACTCCGCTATGATCGCCACAAACTGTTTATAACTAGAATACTAAAGTTAAAATTTTTCAATTTTTCGCTGTGTATTATAATTCAAGCATTGGAATATTAGTACTGGTTAGCTTCATGTGTTACCACACTTCCACATCCAGCCTATCAACGTGGTGGTCTTCCACGATCCTATAATGAAGCCTAGTTTTGAGGTTGGTTTCCCGCTTAGATGCTTTCAGCGGTTATCCATTCCGTACATAGCTACCCGACGATGCAGCTGGCGCTACAATCGGTACACCAGAGGTACGTCCATCCCGGTCCTCTCGTACTAAGGACAGATCCTCTCAAGCTTCCACAACCATGGCAGATAGGGACCGAACTGTCTCACGACGTTCTAAACCCAGCTCACGTACCACTTTAATTGGCGAACAGCCAAACCCTTGGGACCTGCTTCAGCCCCAGGATGTGATGAGCCGACATCGAGGTGCCAAACCTCCCCGTCGATATGGACTCTTGGGGGAGATCAGCCTGTTATCCCCGGCGTACCTTTTATCCGTTGAGCGATGTCCCTTCCACGAAGTGACACCGGATCACTATGACCGACTTTCGTCTCTGCTCGACTTGTAGGTCTTGCAGTCAGGCAGGCTTATGCCATTGCACTCGACGAACGGTTTCCAAGCGTTCTGAGCCTACCATCGCGCGCCTCCGTTACTCTTTGGGAGGCGACCGCCCCAGTCAAACTGCCCACCATGCATGGTCCCAACACCGGATAACGGTGTATGGTTAGGCATCAAGGAAAAGAAGAGTGGTATTTCACTGTTGACTCCAAACTGGCTAGCGCCAATTCTTCAAAGTCTCCCACCTATGCTACACATCTTTCCCCTAATACCAATACAAAGCTGCAGTAAAGGTGCACGGGGTCTTTCCGTCTAACCACGGTTACTCGGCATCTTAACCGAGAATTCAATTTCACTGAGTCGATGTTGGAGACAGTGGGGAAATCGTTACGCCATTCGTGCAGGTCGGAACTTACCCGACAAGGAATTTCGCTACCTTAGGACCGTTATAGTTACGGCCGCCGTTCACCGGGGCTTCAATTCAGAGCTTGCACCCCTCCTCTTAACCTTCCGGCACCGGGCAGGCGTCACACCATATACGTCGTCTTTCGACTTTGCATAGTGCTATGTTTTTAGTAAACAGTCGCTACCCCCATTTCTGTGCCACCTATCACTGGTTGCCCAATGACAGGTCACTCTTATCCCGAAGTTACGAGTGTAATTTGCCGAGTTCCTTCAACATCGTTCTCTCAAGCGCCTTGGTATTCTCTACCTTCCTACCTGTGTCGGTTTTGGTACGGTCTCATGCTGGAGCTATTTCCAGGAACAGATTCACTGCAAGCTCAATCCAGTAAGAACTTACAATTTACTCCATCCGTCACTACCAGCTGGTACAGGAATATTAACCTGTTTTCCATCGACTACGGCTTTCGCCCTCGTCTTAGGGGCCGACTAACCCTGCGCAGATTAGCTTTACGCAGGAAACCTTAGGATTTCGGCGTGAATGTCTTTCACATTCATTATCGTTACTCATGTCAGCATTCGCACTTCTGATACCTCCAGCAAAGCTTACGCTTCACCTTCATAGGCTTACAGAACGCTCCGCTACCCAATTACTAAAAGTAATTGTCAAAGCTTCGGTAAATGGTTTGAGCCCCGTTACATTTTCGGTGCAGGATCTCTTAATTAGACCAGTGAGCTGTTACGCTTTCTTTAAAGGATGGCTGCTTCTAAGCCAACCTCCTGGCTGTCTTGGAGTTCCCACTCCCTTTCACACTTAACCATTATTTTGGGACCTTAGCTGTTGATCTGGGTTGTTTCCCTCTTGTCCAAGGACGTTAGCACCCATGGACTGTCTGCCGTGTAGACTTACTGGTATTCGGAGTTTGATAAGGTTTGGTAGGAATTGCTTCCCCCTAGCCCTTTCAGTGCTCTACCCCCAATAAGATTCGCACGACGCTCTACCTAAATAGATTTCGCGGAGAACTAGCTATTTCCGGGTTTGGTTGGCCTTTCACCCCTAATCACATGTCATCCCGTAACTTTTCAACGTTAGTGGGTTCGGTCCTCCGGTGAATTTTACTTCACTTTCAACCTGCACATGACTAGATCACCCGGTTTCGAGTCTAATACCAATAACTAAGTCGCCCTATTCAGACTCGCTTTCGCTTCGCCTACAGCTATATGCCTTAAGCTTGCTATTGATATTAAGTCGCTGACCCATTATACAAAAGGTACGCTGTCACCTCATATTGAGGCTCCAACTGCTTGTAAGCATTCGGTTTCAGGTTCTATTTCACTCCCCTGCTAGGGGTTCTTTTCGCCTTTCCCTCACGGTACTGGTTCACTATCGGTCATAAAGTAGTATTTAGGCTTAGAAAGTGGTCTTTCTATGTTCAAACAGGATTTCACGTGTCCCGCCCTACTCAAGGCTATCTTTTACTATCTACCCATACGAGGCTATCACTCACTATGGCCTGCCTTCCCATGCAGTTCTGGTTTAGTAAAAAATAACACTGGCCTGATCCGCGTTCGCTCGCCGCTACTAACGGAATATCTTTTCCTCTAGGTACTTAGATGTTTCAGTTCCCTAGGTTCACTCTTATAAGCTATTTATTCACTTATAAGTAATCTCGAAAGATTGGGTTCCCCCATTCGGAAATCTCGGGTTAAGCTTATTGACAGCAAGCCCGAGCTTATCGCAGTCTATCACGTCCTTCATCGTCTCTTTATGCCAAGGCATCCACCAAATGCTCTTACGCGCTTGAATTATTAATACACAGTGAAAAATTATTGTGAATTAACTTTATTTTGTAGTTAGTTTTTGGTTGTTTCTTATTTCTTATAAACGAATAACTCGTGCAGAGTTATTCGTCGTTTGTGTTATCAGCTATCATATTTACGATTTTAAAGATGTTGGTGGAGGATAGCGGGATCGAACCGCTGACCTCCTGAATGCAAATCAGGCGCTCTCCCAGCTGAGCTAATCCCCCAACAAGTTGGTGGGCGAGGGAGGACTTGAACCTCCGACCTCACGCTTATCAAGCGCGCGCTCTAACCAACTGAGCTACACGCCCAATTAATGCCCTTAATTAACTCGTTAGAATTAAAAAAGACAAAATGAATAGACGGTGGTTACTTCGAAAGTACACTTCAATCGAAGTTTTTTTTCCTTTAGAAAGGAGGTGATCCAGCCGCAGGTTCCCCTACGGCTACCTTGTTACGACTTCACCCCAATCGCTGGCCGTACCGTGGACAGCTGCCTCCCCGAAGGGTTAGCGCACTGGCTTAAGATAAAACCAACTCTCATGGTGTGACGGGCGGTGTGTACAAGACCCGGGAACGTATTCACCGTGGCATGCTGATCCACGATTACTAGTAATTCCAACTTCATGCACTCGAGTTGCAGAGTGCAATCCGAACTGAGATATTTTTTGGGGATTTGCTCCACCTCGCGATATTGCGTCCCATTGTAAATACCATTGTAGCACGTGTGTAGCCCAGCGTGTAAGGGCCATGAGGACTTGACGTCATCCCCACCTTCCTCCGGCTTATCACCGGCAGTTTCGCTAGAGTCCTCAGCCGAACTGTTAGTAACTAACGATAAGGGTTGCGCTCGTTGCGGGACTTAACCCAACATCTCACGACACGAGCTGACGACAGCCATGCAGCACCTGTGTGAAAGCCAGCCGAACTGAAGGTTACCATTCTGTAACCGGTACTTTCCATGTCAAACGCTGGTAAGGTTCTTCGCGTTGCGTCGAATTAAACCACATGCTCCACTACTTGTGCGGGTCCCCGTCAATTTATTTGAGTTTTAATCTTGCGACCGTACTCCCCAGGCGGGATGCTTAACGCGTTAGCTACGACACCGAACAAAAGTCCGACGACTAGCATCCATCGTTTACTGCATGGACTACCGGGGTATCTAATCCCGTTTGCTACCCATGCCTTCGTATCTCAGCGTCAATGTCAGTCCAGATAGCCGCCTTCGCCACTGGTGTTCCTTCCAATATCTACGAATTTCACCTCTACACTGGAAATTCCACTATCCTCTCCTGAATTCAAGAACAGAAGTTTTAAAAGCAATTCCTAGGTTGAGCCCAGGGATTTCACTTCTAACTTTCTGTTCCGCCTACATACTCTTTACGCCCAGTAATTCCGAACAACGCTAGGACCTTCCGTATTACCGCGGCTGCTGGCACGGAATTAGCCGGTCCTTCTTCTTCTGCTACTGTCATTATCCTCACAGATGAAAGAGTTTTACAACCCTAAGGCCTTCGTCACTCACGCTGCATTGCTGGATCAGGGTTTCCCCCATTGTCCAATATTCCCTACTGCTGCCTCCCGTAGGAGTCTGGGCCGTGTCTCAGTCCCAGTGTGGCTGATCATCCTCTCAAACCAGCTAAAGATCGTAGCCTTGGTGAGCCATTACCTCACCAACAAACTAATCTTGCGCGGGCCTATCTCAGAGCGATAAATCTTTCCCGTTTCCGGAATATACGGTATTAGCTATAGTTTCCCATAGTTATTCCGTACTCTGAGGTAAGTTCCCACGTGTTACTCACCCGTGCGCCACTAAGGACACCTAGCAAGCTAGGGCCTTCGTTCGACTTGCATGTATTAAGCATGCAGCAAGCGTTCGTTCTGAGCCATAATCAAACTCTTAAGTTGAATTACCTACTCATTTAAAACTTACTTACTATTGTAAACTTATTATAAATTGACGTAGGTTAGACGCCAAAACACGAAAGTTTCTTTTATTTAAAAAAGCAAACTTAGGTTCGTATTTCAACGTTAATATACCCACCGTCTATTCATTTCCTATTAACTATTAATAAAGAGCAAGAATCCCTACTGCACAATAAAGGCAATAAAGTTTCGAATTTTTAGTAGGAGTATAACTATACTTTTAAGGCCCTTTGTCAAACAACAAATAAGTAAATATGCAAATAATTTTGTATAATTTTAATAATTGACTGAGATTTGGTTGCGGGGGTAGGATTTGAACCTACGACCTTCAGGTTATGAGCCTGACGAGCTACCAAGCTGCTCTACCCCGCGATCAGAAGGGGAAGATATGTTAAAATATTATGAATTTCAATGATTTAAATAAGTGGTAGCGAAGGAGGGATTTGAACCCCCGACCTTGGCATTATGATTGCCCTGCTCTAACCAACTGAGCTACTTCGCCATCTTATATTGGTAATTTTTACAACAGTTTAGCTGGAACTTAAATCTTTTTATTTAGTTCTTTTTTTAAGTACTTAAATGCTAAATCTATATTTTTTTTTGAGTAGGAATTCATAACAATCTCAACGCCTCTAAATTTTCCATCAAATATTGGGTAGCTACCTACTCTGACATCAGTAAATTCAATCTCTGTATTTTTTAATTTTTGAGCGATCATGCTTTCAAAAAATTTAGTCTTGATACTTTTTGAATAAATTTTTGTATTCGATTTTATGTTTTTTAAAAACTCATTCATCATTGCTTCAACAATTATGGGAATGCCTGCAAAGACAAAAATATTTTCAATTTGAAATCCTGGAGCGCCACTAACTTTGTTCAGAATAATTTTTGAACCTTTAGGCATATAAGCCATTTTTTTTCTAGCATCTGTTAAGTCAGATTTATTTTTATAATATTTCTCTAATTCTTTTAATGCTTTTTTATTAAGGCAATAATCTTTTTTAAGAGCTGCGGAAATTGATTCTGCTGTGATATCGTCATGAGTAGCTCCTATGCCACCTGTGGAAATAATATAATTAAAATTACTTTTTAAAGATTTAACTGTTTTAACAATAGTTGATTTAACATCAGGTATAATTCTTACTTCTTCTAAACTTATGCCATGAGAGAAAAGCTGTTTCGCTAAATAATTTATATTTTTATCTTGTGTTCTTCCTGATAGAATTTCGTTACCTATAATTAAAAGTGCAGCATTTTTGAATTTTTTACTCTTGGACATAATTAATGATTTATAAAGATATAATATTAAAGGGAACTTTAATCAAACGTTATAAAAGATTCTTTGCGGATGTAAAAGTTAACAATGAAACTCTGACAACTTATTGCCCTAATACTGGCTCTCTTAAAGGTCTTCTTGATGAAGGTAACGAAGTTCTTGTCGCAAAAGTTGATAACCCTAAAGCAAAGCTAAAATATCGACTTGAAGCTATACGATCTAATGATGTTTTTGTTGGAATTAACACGAGTCTGCCTAATTTAATAATATCTGAGTCCATTGTGGACAAAAAATTATTAAAAGAATTTACAGGAACACTTAGAAGAGAGGTTAAGTACGGAGTTAATTCAAAAATTGATATTTTACTTGAAGAAAACAATCATAAAATTTTTATAGAAATTAAGTCAGTTACTATGTCTAGAGAAAAAGGTATTGCTGAATTTCCAGACTCGATTACGTCGAGAGGTTCAAAACATCTAATCGAACTATCTAAAACAGTGAATTCCAACACTAGCTGTTACTTGATTTATTTAATTCAAAGAACTGATATTAAAAGTTTTAGGATCGCAAAAGATATTGATAAAGAGTATTATGAAAATTCTCTTATTGCTAAAAAAAATGGTGTTAAATTTATTGCATATTCATGTAATGTTAATGAGCAAGGAATAGAAATAGAAAAAGAGATTAAAATTATTAATGATTAAAACTTATAAAAGTAGTGAAATTGATGCTTGCAGAGAGGCGTCTAAAATTTCATCCATGGTTCTAGATGAAGTTATAGATTTAATCGAAGTAGGAAATACGACTGAAGATATCGATGATTTTTGTTATAAAAGAATTAAAGAATTAGGAGCAACACCTGCTCCACTATTTTATAAAGGTTTCCCAAAGGTATCTTGCACTTCTTTAAACCATGTAATCTGTCATGGAATACCCAGTAAAGATAAATTACTAAAAAAAGGAGATATACTTAATATAGATGTCACTTCAATAATTGACGGATGGCATGGGGATACTTCCAGGATGTTTAAAGTGGATGAAATTTCCGTCAAAGCTCAAAATTTAATGAAAGTTACTCATCAATGTTTAATGGAAGCTATAGGAGTGATTAAGCCAGGAGAGAAAATATCTCAAATCGGCAAAACAATTGATCAGATTGCTGACTCTAATAATTTTAGTGTTGTTCAGGATTTTTGTGGTCATGGTGTAGGTAAAAAATTTCATGAGAATCCTAGTATTGTCCATTACTATGATCCCCATTATGATAGTTTAGAGTTTATTTCTGGAATGATATTTACAATTGAACCAATGATAAATATTGGAAAATATAATTCAAAAGTGTTATCAGATGGCTGGACAGCGGTTACAAGAGATAAAACTCTTAGCGCTCAATACGAACATACGATATACATAAATGACGATAAAGTTGAGATTCTCACAGAATCTCCAAAAGGAGTTTTTTATAGTTGATACCGCGTTATTCGAGAAAAATTGTCAAAGATATTTGGGAAGATAATAACAAATTTCAAATCTGGCTAGATTTAGAAATTCTAGCGTGTGAAGCCATGGAAAAATATGGCTATATTCCTCAAGGCACCACAAAAAAAATCAAAAAGAAAGCCAAGTTTAAAGTCAAAGAAATTGAAAATATTGAAAAAGTCACAAAACACGATGTCATTGCGTTTTTAACTAATGTCGCAAAGTATGTTGGTGACGAGTCTCGATTTATTCATAAAGGCTTGACTTCAAGTGATATTTTAGACTCATCTTTTTCTATCCAATTAAATCAATCTTCTGGATATATATTAGATGGACTAGAAAAACTTAATAAGTCTTTACTCAAAATTTCAAAAAAACATAAAAATACTCTTTGTATTGGGAGAAGTCATGGCATTCATGCGGAAGTGACAACTTTTGGCCTTAAAATGCTTGGTTATTTCGAAGAAAATAAAAGAAATATCAAAAGACTGAAGAGTTCTATTGACCAAATCAAAACAATTCAAATGTCAGGACCTGTTGGAAACTATTCTAACATAGACCCAAAAATTGAAAAATATGTTGCACAAAAATTAAAATTTAAAGTAGAGAAGGTATCGACTCAAATAATACCAAGAGATAGACACGCAGAATTATTTTGTACATTTTCTATAATCGCTAGTTCTCTTGATCGCTTAGCGACTGAAATTAGACATTTACAAAGAACTGAAGTCTTAGAGGTAGAGGAAGGTTTTAGTAAAGGACAAAAAGGAAGTTCCGCCATGCCTCATAAAAAAAATCCTATATTATCAGAAAATGTTTCTGGGCTAACGAGAGTTGTTAGATCTTTAGCCATACCAGCTCTAGAAAATATTACCTCTTGGCATGAAAGAGACATTAGCCATTCGAGCGTTGAGAGAATTAACGCACCTAATGCAACAATAACATTAGATTTTGCAGTCCAAAGAACCGTCAATATCATAGATAATTTAGTCATTCATAAAGATCATATGCTTCATAACTTAAATAAATTAAAAGGACTACCCTACTCACAAAATATTTTAATATTTTTAGTAGATAATAAAGTTTCAAGAGAAGACGCTTATCAAATCGTTCAAAGATGTGCTTTAGAAACTTGGAATGGAGATAAAAGCTTTAAAGAAAATTTACTTAACGATTCTTTATTAAAAAAACTTAATCTTTCATTAAAAATAGATAAAATATTTTCAAATACAGACCTGAGCAAAAAAGTTGAATTAATATTTAAGAGATCGGTAAACTAAATGAAAACTAAACTCAAAAAACTTTACGAAGGTAAAGCAAAAATTATTTATCAAAAAAATACAAAAGAAGTTCATGCTTATTATAAAAATGATGCGACCGCTTTTAATAATTTAAAAAAAGGATCCATCAAAGATAAAGGCAAGATTAATAATGCTATCTGCTCTTATCTTTATGAAATTTTAAATAATGCAGATATTCCAACTCACTTTATTAAAAAAATAGATAAAAATACTCAGTTATTAGAAAAAGTAGATATCGTTCCAATAGAGGTTTTGGTGAGAAATTATTTTGCAGGTTCTCTTTCAAAGAAATTTGGAATCAAGGAAGGTACTAAAATACCAGACGCTTTAATTGAGTACTGTCTTAAGTCAGACGAATTAGGGGATCCTCACATTAGTCCAGAACATATTTTCACTATGAGCCTTTGTGATCCTGAGACTCTTGAACTTATTGATGACTACTCATTAAGAGTTAATGATATTTTAAGATCAGTTTTTTATACCGTAGGTTTAAAGTTGATAGACTTTAAACTTGAGTTTGGCATTAGTAAAAAAAGTAACGAATTAGTCTTAGCTGATGAAATTTCTCCTGACACCTGTAGGCTTTGGGATCTCAAAACTAATGAAAAGTTAGATAAAGATAGATTTAGAAGAGATTTAGGTGGAGTTGAAGAAGCTTATCTAGAGGTAATGAGTAGACTAGGTCTTAAGATATGAGGGTAAAAATTCTAGTTAGATTAAAAAAACAAATACTAGAACCTCAAGGAAAAAATATAGAGGAGTCTCTTAATAACTTAGGATTTGATAAATGTTCTAATATCCGTCAAGGGAAACTTATTGAGCTAGATCTTCCTGATGGGCTAGAGGATAGAAATACTTACATAAAAACTATTTGCGATAAACTGCTAGTCAATAACATCATAGAAGAATACGAAGTTCTTTAATGTCGCTGAGTTCTGCTGTTATTACATTTCCAGGATCAAATTGTGACAGAGATGCCCAGACTTACTTAGAAGCACTGACTGGCCAAGACACTCATAAAGTTTGGCATAAAGATGTTTCACTTCCAAAAGTAGATTTACTCATCATCCCTGGTGGATTTAGTTTTGGAGATTATTTGCGCTCAGGTGCAATGGCTTCCAAGAGCCCAATCATTAATGATGTTTTAAAACATGCTGACCGAGGTGGGTACATTATTGGTATATGTAATGGTTTTCAAATTTTAACTGAGATTGGTCTTTTGGATGGAGCTTTGAATAGAAATATAAATTTAAAATTTTTAGCAAAAAACTGTTTTATCAAAAAAAACCATGACAATCATTTCAATAAAAAAATCTTACCCGATCACTGTCTCTCGATACCAGTCGCACATAATGAAGGAAGTTATTATAATTCAGAAGAAGGACTCAAGTCCCTAGAAGATAATCAGCAAATATCTTTTTTGTATTGTGATGAAAAAGGTAACACAACTGATCAATCTAATCTCAATGGTTCTCTTAATCACATTGCTGGCATTACCAATAAGAAAAAAAATGTTTTAGGATTAATGCCTCACCCTGAAAGAGCCTTTCAAGATTTTCATACTTCTCAAGATGGTCAATTAATTTTAGAGTCTCTTTTAGGATGAACACAGAATTAATTCTACAGCATGGACTAACGTTGGACGAATATGAGGTAATCAATAATTATATGCAAAGAGAATTAACCATGGAGGAATTGGGAATTTTTTCTGCTATGTGGAATGAACACTGCTGTTACAAAACTTCAAAGAAATGGTTAAAAAAACTCCCAACATCTAATGATATTGTTATTCAAGGTCCTGGAGAAAATGCTGGAATCATAGATATTCAAGATGACGATGCTATCGCTTTTAAAATAGAGAGCCACAATCACCCAAGCTACATCGAGCCTTTCAATGGTTCTGCTACTGGTGTTGGAGGAATACTAAGAGATATTTTTACAATGGGTGCAAGACCTATTGCTACACTTAACTCAATTCGATTTGGTGATTTATCCAACTTTAAAACAAAATACTTAGTCAACGGTGTTGTGAAAGGAATTGGTCATTATGGAAACTGTATTGGTATTCCAAACATTGGCGGAGAATGTGAATTTGATCACTCCTACGATTATAATAATCTTGTCAATGCTATGGCAATTGGCCATGTCAAAAAAGACTCTATTTTTTACTCTGAACCTAAAACCATTGGCGGATTAATTGTTTATATAGGCTCGAAAACTGGTAAAGACGGAATTCACGGCGCAAGCATGGCATCCGATGTTTTTTCAGAAGACGATGAAGATAGTAAAAGACCATCTGTTCAAGTTGGAGATCCTTTTATGGAAAAACTTCTCATGGAAGGTTGCTTAGAACTAATGGACGCGAAACTCATTGAGTCTATGCAAGATATGGGCGCAGCAGGTATCACCTCATCAAGTGTGGAGATGGCATCAAAGGGAAATTTAGGTGTAGAAATTAATCTTGATAGAATTCCTCTCAGAGAGCCCTTAACTCCCTATGAGATCCTTCTCTCTGAAAGCCAGGAGAGAATGCTGGCTGTTATTTTGGAAGAAAATAATGAAAAGGTAAAAAATATTTTAAAGAAGTGGGAAATTGATTATGAAGTCATAGGCGTAGTCACAGATACAAAAAAAGTTATCTTTAAATCACAAGATAAAATTGTCGTTGATCTCCCAGTAGACATTATTGTGGACTCAGCGCCCGAATACGACAGACCCTTTAATCTTCCCCTCAAACACAAAGTTCAAAAGTATGACTTCAATCAATTGAATATAGAAACATGTCTCAATAATCTTTTAACAAACATTAATTACTCACATAAAGCCTGGGTCTATGATCAATACGACTCTACCGTTATGGGCGATACAATTTTTGAGCCTGGAAGCTCAAGTGGTATCGTTAAGGTTCATAAAACCAATAAGGCCATAGGAGCTACAACAGATTGTAATCCTCTCTATATTCGAATTAATCCCGAACAAGGAATGGCGCACACAGTAGTTGAGTCTTATAGAAACTTAGTGTCATCAAACATTAAACCCATGGCTATTACAAATAACCTCAACTTCGCAAGTCCTCTCGATCAAAATATTATGGGTGAACTTGTATTATCTATTCACGGCTTAAAAGAAACTGCCAAATATTTTGATACTCCCATAGTTTCAGGCAATGTATCTTTATATAACCAAACCAACGATGAACCCATAAAACCCACACCCGTGATTGGTTGCGTAGGTTTCAATGAAAATTACCGGTCCGTCATACCTACACATTTTCAAAATGATGGAGATCAAATCTTTATGATTGGAAAACCTCTAGATCTAGCCGAGAGCCCCTATTTCCTCCAAGATCAACTAGGACTGAGTAATATCAATGAGTTCAATGATTTAGCGAAATGTGATTTTGCATTAGAAAAAAAACATCAAGATTTCTTATTTCAAATGTTTGAAAAGAACATGATTAAGTCTTGTAATGACATCTCAAGAGGTGGGCCAATCCATTCACTTATTACCATGATGACTTCAAAGTTAGGATTTCACATTCAACACAGCGATGAACTCAGCCTATTTTCAGAGTATTTAGCAGGATATATCATGATTATTGACCAAAATAACTCAGAGAGTATCGTCAAAGAAGCTCAAGCAGAGTGTATTGATCTCATGCATTTGGGAAGTGTCAAAACTGACACTATTGAAATTAACGAATTTCAACCTAAGTTTAATATTGTATATGAGGTTTATAAGAATAATTTTTCAGATAAGATAAAAAATTATCATGACAATTGAACAAGTAAAACTAGAGAATTTATTAAAGGAAAAATTTCCTGATGCAAATATCTTAGTTAAAGATTTAGTAGGAGATAATAATCACTACTCTGTTACCATTGAGTCTAAAGTATTCAATGATCTCAATAGAGTGCAACAACACCAACTAGTCTATCAATCCTTAGACGGATTAATGGATAGTGAACTTCACGCAATGCAACTACAAACGAAAGGTATATAAAAATGGAACTAGAAGCAGGACTCAAAACGAAAATCCAAGAACAAATTCAAACAAAAGATGTATTTTTATTTATGAAAGGGAACCCAGACTTTCCTATGTGTGGTTTCTCATCAACTGCAAGTGCTATTTTAAAACAATGCGGCGTAGAATTTGGACACTGTAATGTTTTAGAAGATGAAGATATCCGTGAAGGTATTAAAGCTTACTCCAACTGGCCAACAATTCCTCAGCTCTATATCAAAAATGAGTTTGTTGGTGGTTGTGATATTATGAAGGAGATGGCTGAGTCAGGTGAATTACTTGAACTACTAAATACCAGAGGCATCAAAATAGAAATTAAATAAAATATTTTATATTTTTAATAATTCAATTACCTTAAGCCTTTTAGTTGGAGAATAAAATAAATTTTTATTTCTCAACATTTTTTTTAAATCCGACCGTTTTATTAAGCCATATGTGTTATATTAACTTTGAATGGATTTAGAGTTTACATATGAACCACATTTAAAATGTACTGAGTGTGGGGAAACAAAAGAAGTGACAGCTAACTATATAAATTCTCTATCAGATGAAATGATTACTGTTTGCTATGATTGTAGTAGAGCCAAGTATGTTGAATCGTTAATGCTTGTTTCTTCTATTGACGGACTGACAGATACATAGAGAACTTTCACCAGATATAACAAATCCCTTAATCCTTATAAATTTGTAGAATTAGAGTTAGTGATTATTCTTCGTGAGCACTTCAGAATTTATTTAAAGTATCTAAGTTGAGTAGTATTGAGAAATTATCTTGAATAGAATTCAATAACTAGGTTTGGTTCCATCACAACAGCATAAGGAACATCACTTAGTTGAGGTCCTCTAATAAATTTACCAGAACACTTAGCTAGTTCTAACTGAAGATATTCAGGAACATCTCTCTCGTTGGAACTTAGAGTTTGAATAATCATAGGGATGTTTTGACTTTCGTCTTTTAGAGAAATTTCATCTCCGTCTTTTACTTGGTAGGATTTTTTATCAAGAACTTTACCGTTAACCATGACGTGACCGTGATTAACTAGTTGTCTTGCAGCAAATACTGTAGGTGCAAACTTTAATCTAAACACAACAGCATCGAGTCGTCTTTCAAGCAATTCGATCAATAGTTGACTTGTATCACCCCTTAAACGTTCCGCTTCAACAAATATTCTTTTAAACTGTTTTTCAGTTATATCGCCGTAATATTTCTTTAACTGCTGTTTAGCTTTTAACTGGATACCGTAATCTGATAATTTTCTTTTTCTCGCCTGTCCGTGTTGTCCTGGACCATAAGGTCTTCTGTTAAATGGACTCTTTGGTCTTCCCCATAGGTTTAGACCTAATCTTCTATCAATTTTATGTTTGGACGCTGCTCTTTTTGTCATAAGTTGGTGATTTATATAGAATAGATCATTGAAGTCAATTCTAATTTGCTAAAAACTTTGTTATTCCATAAACAGATTTAAGATCATTTTGGCTTAAATTTGATGTTTTTAAGTAGTTTCTGATAGATATTTGCAATTTATCCCTCTTAGACTTCACTGAAGTAAAGTTTTTCTTATCCAATTCATTAAATAAAAAGCCAATAAAAGTTTCAATTTCCAATGATTTTAAGGATTGAGTTTGTTTGAGAATCTTTTCTTTTTTGAGCGTAAGTTCTGTGAGGGCGTAAGCGATAATGCTTACTGAATGTGACAAATTGAGAGACTTGGAACCTAGAGTAGGAATTGTAGTGATAAAGTTTGCATGAGAAATTTCCTCATTATTTAGACCATTATTTTCCTGTCCAAATAAAATACTTAATTTTTGAAATTTTTTCTTTTTAATATCTTCTAACTTGATGAAAGGAATATGAAAATCTCTCTTTCTCACGGATGTTGCAATAACTAAATCTGAGTCTTTAATGCTCATTTCGATGCTATCAAAAACTTTAATTTTTTTTGCTATCGATGAAAAATGCTTCGAAGCGTTAATGCCCTCTTTGTTTGGCCAAGGATGCCTCGGATTGATTAAAGATATGTTTTTAAATCCAAAGCAACCAATCGATCTCACTGACATGCCTATATTAGCAGTTAGCTGAGGTTTGTTTAAAATAAATTGGATTTTTTTCAAGTGGATTTAATGAGCTTGTAAATTAAACCTTCACGAAGTGCATTATAGGAAGCATCTATAATATTAGTAGAGACACCTACAGTAGTCCAAATAGACCCATCTTGATCTTTAGTTTCAATAATTACACGAACTATTGCATCCGTACCTTTTTCAGAGGAGAGAATTCTCACTTTAAAATCCGTCAGTTCCAAATGTTCTAAAGAAGGATAAAAATTTATAAGAGTTTTTCTCAAAGCTTTATCAAGAGCATTAACTGGGCCATTACCAATTTCAACATTCATAAACTCTTCATCTTTTATTTTAATTCTAACTGTAGCCTCTGATTCAGTAACTAACTCCCCTTTCGCATTCCATCTTCTATCATCAATGACTTTAAATCTTATGAGTTCAAAAAAATCAGGAATCCCAAATAAAGTTTTACGGGCAAGAATTTCAAAACTAGCTATTGCCTCATCAAACGAAAAACCCTCATACTCTTTATTTTTTACTTCCTGCAAAAGAAAATCTAATTTTGACTCATGCTCTGTAGGGGAAATGCCCACTGTATTTAGAAGAGATATAATATTGGACTTGCCTGATTGATCAGATATTATAATTTTTCTTTTATTTCCAACGGTTTTTGGATCAATATGCTCATATGTTTTTGGATCTTTATTGATTGCAGATACATGTAATCCTCCCTTGTGAGCGAAGGCATTTTCACCTACATAAGGCTGATGTTGATTGGGCTGCCTGTTAAGAATATCATTTAAAAGAATAGAAGTTTTTTTTAAAAGTCCTAAATTTTCTTCTTTAATATTACTTTCAAAATTCGTCTTTAATAAGATATTAGGAATTACTGAAACTAAGTTGGCGTTGCCACATCTCTCACCTAATCCATTAATTGTGCCCTGCACATGTCTAGCTCCTGCTTGAACAGCTGCTAAAGAATTTGCTACAGCATTTTCAGTATCATTGTGAGCATGAATTCCAATATTTTTGGAAGGAATAACTTCAGCAACTTTTTTGACAATATCGTAAACTTCATTTGGCAAAGTTCCTCCATTTGTATCACATAAGACGATCCATCTTGCGCCAGCCTTCAAGGCAACTTCAAGGCATTTTAATGCATAATCAGGATCTAATTTATACCCATCAAAAAAATGCTCTGCATCATATAAGGCCTCAACATTTTTTGAGACAAGATAAGCTATGCTATCAGAAATCATTTTTAAATTATCATCTAAAGAAATTTCTAAAGCTTTTTCAACTTGATAAGAGGAGGATTTTCCAACAATACAAATAGTATTTAATTTAGTATTTAC
>Ga0208770_1000496_pt1 | contig 24951 bp, 8 predicted proteins | sample AntAceMetag02UK9_FD_184771 | JGI IMG/M metagenome (GOLD analysis project Ga0208770, IMG submission 184771) | Saline lake microbial communities from Ace Lake, Antarctica - Antarctic Ace Lake Metagenome 02UK9 (SPAdes) (version 2) | ecosystem: Environmental > Aquatic > Non-marine Saline and Alkaline... | reverse complement strand
ATCAAGTTGTTGTAATTCCTCTAGCAATGCCTTTCGTTCATTTGCGGAAAGTCTCGTAAAGTATGATTTTATTGACCCCTTCTCCATTCCTCTAAGTTACTAATAATAGCTATTCTAAACTAGAGCCTTCTTTTAATGCTAAAAGCTCATAACAAAGTTCCAACACATCATTCAGGTTTAAGTCTCTAATGGAAGTTTAGTGTAACCTCAGTTCTATGCGCTCACAGTGCTTGCATCTGGTAATCTGAGCGCTCAAATATCAACGAGTAAAACACAACAAACTCAATTTTAACCGCCAAATATTTAGCATTAAAAGAAAACTCTTATTTTAGATTATGCAGGTTGTTTTTAATAAATATGATGGTTGTATAAAGGTGTAAATACGATATTATATTTTAGTAAATATAATATTTAATTGATATTATTTTAATTATTTTAAATACGCCTATATAATATGCTAGTTTATTGCGATGTGAGTAGAGGGTAACGTTATTAATTAAAAATAATGTAAATTTTCCGACACTTTGTTGCAACTGTTGCAGTAAAACATGACTTTCTTGTAAATTTCCGTTGTTTTTAAGTTAAAAATTAATCAATCAAACTATGCAACCAACCGAATTAGTCTCAACAGCGGAGGCAACATTCAACACTACAGATACACTTTGGGTGTTGATTTCTGCGGCTTTAGTTTTTTTTATGCAAGCGGGTTTTAAAGTACTAGAAACAGGGCTCGTAAAAGAAGAACACAGGTCTGGAATTGGAATTAAAAACCTGATGGACTGGGTCGCTGGAAGTCTGGCATTTTTCATCATAGGGTTTGGGTTCATGTTTGGGGAAAGTGTCGGAGGTATAATTGGCACTAACTTCTTTTTAGGTTTGGATTTTGCGGATGGATATACTTATGTATTTTTCATCTTTCAACTGGCTTTTGCAGGAACGGCTTTGACGATTGTATCTGGAGCTATGTCGGGAAGAACGGCACTGGCTCCTTATTTTGTAGCCTCCTTGTTTACTGCAGTAATTATATACCCGATTTTCGGACATTGGGCCTGGGGTAACCTTCTCATTGAAAGTAATAAACCTTGGCTTGCTAGTCTGGGTTTTATGGATTTTGCCGGCTCAACAGTCGTTCATTCTGTTGGGGCTTGGGTGGGACTCGTTGGTATTTATATGGTGGGTCCAAGACTGGGCAGGTACAACGCTTTGGGAAAAGTCCAGCCCATAAAAGCTTCAGATTATTCTTACAGTGTTTTAGGAGTCATGATTCTTTGGTTTGGCTGGTGGGGATTTAATGGCGGAAGTACACTCGCTTTTGATGAAAGTGTACCAAAAATCATTCTCAATACTAACCTTGCAGCTGCCGCTGCTTGTTTAAGCGCTTATATACACGTCAAGTTTTTTCAAAATGGAGAGGATATCGTCGAAAAAATAATAGGAGGATGTCTTACTGGGCTAGTAGCTATTACTGCATGCTGTAATGTAGTAACCCCTATTAGCAGTATATTAATAGGATTACTTGCAGGATTAGTACATAATATTTCCTATGTATTGATCTCTGAAAAATGGAAGGTGGATGACCCAGTAGGAGCAATTCCTGTTCACGGATTTGGGGGAGTCCTGGGAACATTATGTGTAGCATTTTTTGGGCAGGAGGAATTATTGATTCATGACAGATGGACGCAACTAGGAGTGCAGGCGATAGGAGTGGTCACATGTATAGTCTTTACCATGGGCGTATCGTATGTTGTCTTCTATTTGGTGAAAGTATCAATTGGATTACGTTTGTCTCCAAAACAAGAACTTCTTGGAGACACAATGGGAGGAGTGTTTTTGCAAGACTTGTCAGAGGAGCTATCAGAAAAGACCGTAAGTCAGGTATCTGTGCGGATGGGCGAACGGTCGTATAATCTTTTTAAAGTAGACGAGTATCTAGGCTTGCCACGCGAAACCAGAATAGGGCTCGTACGGACAGATAGTGTTCAATATCTTGATGGAGCAGGGAACGATATACCTGCTCTTCAGGCTGTGAGATTTTTGTCAGGAATACTTGAAAGTCAAAAAAATAGCCCCCCGACCAAAGAGGAGCTTGTTGAGCTATCACTCTACGAGGATAAAAAAGAGGCAAGTGAGGAATTGCAAAGACGTTTATTCAAACAAGAGCAAAGTATTTTTAGTGTATTCCCTGATTCGTTTGTATTTCTACATCCTAAACAAGAAGTTTCCTCTGACTTCTTTTGGCATGGTAAGGTCAAGGAATACAACATCGTCATTGTAGCCTCTTGTGTCAATCCTAAAGATGATGCCTGTACTTTTACTTCCTCAATAGTCATGTCTCAATTGAATGAAATAGTGAGCATCAATAAAGTGCTGGCACCTGAGAAAATTTTAGATCAATTAGATCAGAACCTGAGAATAGCTATAGATGGTTCCAGCTTTAAAAAAGACGCCAATGGAGTGGATGTCGGCATCTTACTGGTAGATAACAATAGAAGAAAAGTCTATTATTCAGCAGCGGGTACTGGCGTACATTTATATGTCAAAAAACTTGATCAAAAAGTCACGATATTAAACGGCATTGACGTGCCTTTGGGGGGTGATAAAAAGAAGCAATTCAACCGAAAACAAATTGATTTTTCAAGAGGTGATTCGTTTCTATTGTTTTCAGATGGCTATGGCAACCAATTGAACGAAAGTGGAAAAAGGTTAAGAAAAAGTCGATTAAGAAATATTTTTATGAAAAATGTCGGTAAATCAATGGACGATCTACAGTTTATTATCACAAGAGACTTTGAAAGTTGGAGAGGCCAGGAAGAGCAGACGGAGGATATCCTTGTCATAGGAATAAAGCCATAATTTTTATTCATATAATGTGGCCTACATTATGGGTAAGGCGATGATTTTGGATTAAGTGATTTGCAAAGTTGAGGATTGTATTTGTTTCCTCAAATTGCGGGTAAATTCTTTTAGTGATTTTGAATCGATTACTTTTATCCAGGATGATGCCTTTTCTCAACGAAGTGCCCATGCATCTGCCGGTTAATCATAGGATTACTTGAAACTCTCTTGATGATCCTGATTGTCTTTGACACGGGTAGTATAAGTTATTATTAAGATTTGGGGTAATCTATTAACACTTTTGCCAAAATTTATACCAGTAACTCGGCTTTAACAAGAGGGGATCACGGTAGATAAATGCAGACATGCCTTAGAATAGCATACGATCTCTCAATCACCATGATGGAGACACTAGATGATCACTTTTAAATCTCCAATGGAAGGCTGAAAGGAATAGTATTCGTTACTAGACGCTTGGTAAAGAATAGCATTCAAGCAAAAAAAACGCTGACCTTCTTAAGGTCAGCGTTTTAGTTTTGTAGAAATTCAGGAATTTTAGTTCCTTTTTAAGATGATCTTTTTGGTTCTGGATTGTCCATTCACTTCATATTTAATGAAATAGATACTTGCTTTCAAGTGCCTAATGTCTATTGGCTCAGTCGTTGGGTTTTGAATGCTAAGTACCGATTTTCCATTAAGGTCAATAATATTGATTCCAGAGATTGATTCAGCATTTTCGAAGTAAACGAAATCTTGTGCTGGATTAGGAAAGAATTTTACCTCACTAATTGGAGTAGTATGTGCTAAAACAAAATCAACAATAATTTGTCCAGTGAAAGTAGAAGTCATAGTTCCATCGCTAATATCCACAGAGAAGTTGACAGTATCTGCTTGATTGGGGGAAGTTCCAAAAATTATAATACCGTTGTTTTCTGCAACGACAGTCAGCCAGTCGGAAGTCAGACTCACTTCATAAGTAAGTACGTCCTCATCAACATCAGCAATGGCAATTGTTGTAGAAAAGTTAACGCCTGGTAGGACGATCTCCTCTAAAGTTACCTTGAATACTGGCGCATCATTGACATTGTTAACAGCAAAATTGATTACCTGCTCGTCAAGTACTGTATCATCAGCGAGATCAATAAGTTGTAGGGTGAAAGCTTCAGCGCCAAACCAATCGGAATTGGGAATAGTTACGGAAAGCTTATTTCCATCAACAAGCTCAGCAGCCAATTCAGATTGTCCGCTTATTTTCCAGTAAGTGGTGATATCACCAAAGACCGTTAAAAAGCTACTCAAATCTACTTGTTCAAATGCCGAACCTTCGTCAATCGATTGATTATCGATCGCAGAAAAAGCAGCGTAAGAGACGAAGATATCAACCGTCTGATCGACAGAAGTTTCGTCATCAGCGACATTGATTACAAAGCTATTTTCCCCAGCATGCTCAGGAAGTGGCGTTCCAATAAAGGCACCACCAGATTTACTTTCCACGAAAGTGAGCCAGCTCAAAGGCGTAGCTACCGTTATTGTCAAGTTACTGTCGTCAATATCGCTAACAGCCAAGTCATATCTGTAAGCGACGTTCACTCTTGCAGCATTCGCATGCGTAGAGGAGATGATCGGCGCATCATTGATGTTTGAAACAGCAAAATTGATTACCTGCTCGTCGAGCACGGCATCATCAGCGAGATCAATAAGTTGCAGGGTGAGGGCTTCAGCGCCAAACCAATCGGAATCGGGAATAGTCACATAGAGCTTATTTCCATCAACAAGCTCAGCAGTCAATTCAGATTGTCCGCTTACTTTCCAATAGGTGGTGATATCACCAAAGACGGATAAAAAGCTACTCAAATCTACTTGCTCAAATGCCGAACCTTCGTCAATCGATTGATTATCGATCGCAGAAAAAGCCGCGTAAGAGACGAAGATATCAACCGTCTGATCAACAGAAGTATCGTCATCAGCGACATTGATTATAAAGCTATTTGCACCAGCATGCTCAGGAAGTGGTGTTCCTATGAATGCACCACCAGATTTACTTTCCACGAAAGTGAGCCAGCTCAAAGGCGTAGCGAATGTGACTGTCAAGTTACTGTTGTCAATATCGCTAACAGCCAAGTCATATCTGTAATCCACGTTCACTCTTGCAGCATTCGCATGCGTAGAGGAGATGATCGGCGCATCATTGATGTTGGAAACAGCAAAATTGATTACCTGCTCGTCGAGCACGGCATCATCAGCGAGATCAATAAGTTGCAGGGTGAGGGCTTCAGCGCCAAACCAATCGGAATTGGGAATAGTCACGGAAAGCTTATTTCCATCAACAAGCTCGGCAGTCAATTCAGATTGTCCGCTTATTTTCCAAGAAGTTGTGATATCACCAAAGACGGATAAAAAGCTACTCAAATCTACTTGTTCAAATGCCGAACCTTCCTCAATCGATTGATTATCGATCGCAGAAAAAGTGACATAGGAGACGAAAATGTCAACCGTTTGATCAACAGACGTAACATCATCACTAACATTGATTATAAAGCTATTTGTACCAGCATGCTCAGGAAGTGGCTTTCCGATAAAGGCACCACCAGTTTTGCTTTCTACGAAAGTGAGCCAGCTCAAAGGTGTAGCTACCGTTATTGTCAGATCGCTATTATCAATATCATTAGCAGCCAGATCATATCTGTAATCCACGTTCACTCTTGCAGCATTTGGTGGAGTAGAGGCGATGACCGGCGCATCATTAACATTGTTAACAATAAAATTAACTGCTCGCTCATCGAGTACTGCATCATCAGCGATATCAAGAAGTTGGATCGTTAAAGCTTCATCTCCAAACCAATCTGCATTAGGTGTACTAACGGAAAGCTTATTTCCATCAACAAGCTCGGCAGTCAATTCAGATTGTCCGCTTACTTTCCAGTAGGTGGTGATATCACCAAAGACCGTTAAAAAGCTACTCAAGTCTAATTGCTCAAATGATGAACCCTCTTCAATCGTCTGATCATCGATCGCAGAAAAAGCCGCGTAAGAGACGAATATGTCTACTGTCTGGTTGACAGAAGTTTCCTCATCAGCGACATTGATTATAAAGCTATTTGCACCAGCATGCTCAGGAAGTGGCGTTCCGATAAAGGCACCACCAGTTTTGCTTTCCACGAAAGTGAGCCAGCTCAAAGGTGTATCTATGGTTATTGTCAGATCGCTATTGTCAATATCATTAGCAGCCAGGTCATATCTGTAATCCACGTTCACTCTTGCATCAACTACAGGAGAGGAGGTAATGACGGGCGCGTCATTGATATTATTGACGGTATACACCACGTTCTGAGAATAAACATTACTCTTCGAGTCAGTCATTGTGACGATGATGTTTTCTTGCCCATACCAGTTATTGTCTGGACTATTGACTTGTAGCACATTGTTGATCACTTCAACGGTAAGATCACCAGTCGTAGAGGCTGCCCAGCTTACGGTCAAATCACCGAAAATAGTGACGTAATCACTCAATGGAATAGGAGAGAAGTTCAGTCCCTCATTGATTGATTGCGCTGGGATCGTTTCCATTTTAGCGAATGCGATGGCGATGTTTACTTCCTGAGTGGAGGTAACCAGACCATCTTTAACCGTGATAGAAAAAGAAGCTAAGCCAGCATCTTCACTACTAGGTATGCCAAGAATGGTGGCCTTATTTTGCTGATTGACAAAGTACAACCAAGAAGGAAGGTTACTTACTTCAATGGTTAATTCGTCGTTATCATAATCGATGACCTCCAAGTCATATTGGTATACTTTATCCACCTCTCCATCACTCAGCGGCGTGGTAGTGATCACTGGAACATCATTGATGTTTGCGGTCGCCAGCTGAAGAGTAACTAGATCAAAAAGACTGGAATTGACATTGCTTGTGGCTGTAACAGTTAAATTTTCTATTCCAAAATAATGTTCACTGGCAAGCTCGAATGTCAACAGCGAACCATCAAGTTTTGGTTGAAGTGTATCAGCACCAGCAATCGTCCAGATAACTTCTGCAGCCGATACGTTACTGAGAAAATCAGTCAGTTCAATCCTAGAAAATGCATTGCCTTCTTGTATGGCTTTGTCTTCAATGTTGGCAAGCATTGGTGGTCTTAAATCAAGCACAATGAAATTGACTGTGTCTTTATCATTGAGTAGTTGATCCGTTTGTGAGTCTGTCGCACTTATTTTTATCACCTCGGTTCCTTTCCAGTTTGTGGCTCTTAAAGAAAAGGAAAGCTGGTCCTTATCGAGCTTTGGAAACAAATATCCGGCTTCCAACTTTAATGGCTCCAAAGGATCTCCTACGACATCATTGGCCGTGAAATTAAGGAACTGATTGGTAGGCAATACCCTTTGCACATTTTGGTCATAGACTTTGAAATACACAGAATCAGTGCTGCTGTTGTTATAAATGGTCAGAAAATAAAACCACTCATTGCTAACAATGGTCGCATTTGCTGCACCAATTAACGTATGGTCTTTGCCGCTGAATGCAGCAATGATATGTTCATCGCCAATCAAACTTTTACCCATGCTTGAAGCTTCAATGGTCGCTGACATATTGAATTGAAACTCCTTGGCATTGATAGTCCAATCAGGAGCAGACATTGTCGAATCGGTAATGACCTCATAGTCCCAAGTGATGCTCTCGGGGTTGTTGGCCGTAATGAAAGTTGATAAATCAATGGTTTCGAATAAGCCCTGCAAACCAGTAATTTTGTCTTCGATGTGTATGATGACTGGCGCTTGATCTGCGGGTTTCCCACTAAAGATCACTTGCTGCGAAGAAGAAAAAGCATTGTCAGTAAGATCCGTTACCGTGAAAGTAATGGTTTCGGTACCAAACCAATCATTGGGTTTTGTGACACTCACCATATTGTCTTCATCAATGGCTACCGCCAATGATTGGTTACCAGCAAAGCTGAAGGCAACCAGATCGTCATCAGGCAAAGTTGTAAAGTCATCTAAATCAAATGTGCTGAAAGCTTCGTCAAAATTGGTGGTTTCATCAGAGATGCCAGATAAAATAGGCACAAAGTCATCGATGACGGTAAATGATATCGTATCTGCGTCAAAATCATTCGGGTTGGTCAAACTGCGGGCCACAAGGCGAATCCGCTCTGTGCCAACGAAAGATGGATCTTTGATGAGCAAATCGAGTGTGTTTTCGGATAAGCCTATCTCGAAATTAGTAGCATCAATGATCAATGGGTCATCTGGCTGACCAATGATTTGATTGGAGCTAAAAGTGAACGTCTGCTGACCTTTCAATGTCTGTTTAAGGGAGTCATCGAAGAATCTAAAGGAGAGCGTCTCCCCATTGTCATTTGAATTAATCGTTAGAAAATAGATCCAATCAGTTCCTACGGAAATGGCGGAGGCAATTCCACGAATAGTCTCTTGATCATCAAAAACCGCGAGCTGATGACTATCACCAATGGCTCTATCGCCTTTGCTGACAATACTTGCCGTGATATTCATTTGAAACTGAAAATCAGCAGCATTAAACGACCACCCAGGATCGCTTTCCTCGGAAATAGGTTTGAGGAATGTCGCTTCCCAAAAGACATTGGAAGCATTGGTAACATCAGCCAGTTGAATGGTCTCAAACTCGCCACCCTGACCAATAGTCTGATCAGGGGGTTGGCTTATGCTCACCTGACTATAACTGAGTATGGTCAGGAAGAGCAAATAGCAAGTAACTAATCCTCTCATTTAGCAATAATTTTTATTGTTTTGATCTCGTTTTCAGTTTGTACTTGAATCAGATACAATCCAGCAGTCAATTTAGTCCGCGAGTCATCCTTATCAATCATGAACGTATGCTTTCCAGCCTTAAGTCTTCCAGAATATAACTGATAAATAACCTGACCAGTCAAATTATGCAGCGTGACAGTGGTATTGGTGGTATTTTCAAGATTAATAGAAAGGGTAGAAGCTCCTATCACCGGATTAGGGTAAAGCTCAACACTTGTTAACATACTTGGAAGTACAGCCAAAGCTTCACGCTCAAATTGAGCCACAATAGGAGCGTCAACAGAACCAAGCACTTGGTCAATGAACATAGCGACATCATTTTCTGCAATATATTCCTTGCCTTCTCTTACCAGTCGTACATCAAGATTTTCTATAGACGTATTGGTAAAAGCTGTGATAAAGAAGTAATACTCGCCAATGAAGTCAAGATATTTTGCTTCACCATATCCAACCAATACCTCTTTATCAAACAATCCAATGATATCACCAGAGGCTGCATCAATACCAGAAGTACTCATGATAATATTACCATTAAACTCATAGTTTGATTCGGTAATATTCCACCCATCAGGGAGTTGAATAACTTTTTCCTCAGGAACATCTTCGGCTCTTGCATTAACATTATTGACTGGATATTTCAAAGTGGCTGTCCTGTCTGCATAAAGTAGATATCCTTGATTAGGTCTTAAGAAATCGAGACTACCGATCCAACCTTGAAAGTCAACATACTGCGCGAAGTTGCGCTGACCTTTTATGATAAAGTCTGCAGTAGCTGTAATTCCAGAAAGCGCTTCATTGAGCTCCATACCTACTGGAGGTAGGAAGGAAACCCAGTTCCAGCCTGAATCTAATTGAATCAAAGTTGTTTCAAAATCAATAGGCGATCCTAATAATACGAGGGTATCAGCTTTTGTTATTTTTATCCTGAAAGCTTGTGTACTGTCCATTTTGGACAAAGGACCAACCCAACCAAGATTAGGTACATATTGACTGAACTGAAGCTGTGACTTCACAAGGTCTCCCCTAGAGTTATCCAATGAGCCTAAAAGGTTATTTGTCTCGGTGGAGCTGCTATTAAGATTGAAAGATATCCAATTCCAACCTCTGGAAAGCGGCACTTCCTGAATGATATCATTGGTTACGGTGATGCTCATTGGAGCAGTGGGTGTGCCAAGTGCGATGGTATTGATGGATATTTCGTACTTCTCTGCTACCTGACCATACAATTGACATCTTGAAGCATCCCAAACCTGAAACTCAATCATTTCGCTGGATGTGCTGTTGGTATATAATGTCAAAAACACCAAATATGGATGTTCTCCAGGAATGTTTTCTAGTTCAGGAGTGTAGGTTACTTGCCCAACTCCGCGTAGTTCATCGCTTACAAAAGCAGCCACAATATCAAATTCGTCAGTAGAAAAATCACCACGAATATTAAGCTGCCCGGTAAAGTTCATTGAGTTTTCAAAAAGTGCTGCATCAACTTCCCAAATAGGTTCTGGACAAAGTACTCTCACATCAAATCGTAGCTCCGGAGCACCGAATGATGTTGCAGCAGTCACTACATCTTTGTACTCGCCACCACCAATCTGATTACTTACCGTAAAGGTCACATCTTGTGTAGCACCAGGCTGTAGTTGGAAACTACGCGGCGTGGCTGTGAGCCAGCTAGGAAGCGATGTTTCCGTTAGAGTCTGCACATCGAGCGCTCCCGAAAGACTGACATTCACACCGAAAGCCCCATTGTTTCTAATGGATCTTACAAACTGTGGTGACGCTCCTTCATATACAATGGACTGAATATCGTCACCTTGCCAAGCGAGTGGATTTCGACGCACAAGGAATTCCCAAGTGATCGTTTCCGTTTGCCGATTGCCGAGTTCATCACTCATGCCTAGTACATCGACTCTGATGACTTGCTCTTCCAAGAACTTATTCTGAATGTTTGGAACAATGATGAGCTTGTTGCCTTCACAAGTGACCGTAGCATCCATGAACAAGCCTGTTTCAGTATTGGAAACAGCGACATTATTAGCACTCCCTTGAACGGGACTTACTTCTATTGGAAGGCTGATAATATTGTCACATTTAATTTGCTCTGTAAATTCGATACTAATGACATCATCGGAAGCCAGTATTTGATCTGCAGGAGTGGGCGTACCCAATAAAGCCGGTGCTTGTCTATCTATGACGCCCGATAATATGGAAGATAGTCTTGAAGGAATATCACCATCGCAGAAAGATACTGCTCGAATCTCATAAGGACCATCGTCCAATAACTTGACATCCCAACTGAAAATAGTGAAGCCTGGATCAAGGTCTGCTTTTAGAAATGACACACCATTGATCCACGGTTCACCCTCAAAGTCTTTGCGGTATTGAAACCGAACTTCGGTGAACTCTGGTCTTTGCAAGTCATATTGATCGATTGTTAATGTCATTCGGTCGCCATCAATACTTGAAATCACCCAGTCATCTCCAGGATCGGCGATGTTGATAGGACTACATACTTCAATGAAATTCACACTGATATCTTGACGAACAGCGAATGCTTCCTCAGGAAAATTAAAACCTCGGCTATCAGCCCATTCTCTCTCACATGAGGAGTAAAACATCAACGTAATGTCTTGATAATCAAATGCAATCGGCCCTTTATCTACCGTCAATGTTGCTTTCACTTGCTCCCCTGCTTGGAGTACAAAAGAAATATCATTGTTACCAGAAAGTGGTTGCCCATTGACTTTCACAATCGCACCATCAGGATTGGTCTCTTGCAACATCGTGAGGTAGTACACCCCCGATTCACTAGTTTGACTAAGATTTCCAACGTTGAGTGTGAAAACCGCTTGCTGATCTTCAGGAATATCTACCGCTACATTTTGGTCTAGCAATAGACTTACAGACTCTCTTTTTAAGGTTTTGACCTGTGGCATGACATAGTCAAAAGCAGCAGCATAAAAATCAATAACCCTGTTTTGCTTGCGAATTTTGTCATCGTCATTGGCACCAATGAAGTCGCCAAATTCTTCCACTGCGGCATCCACATCGGCATAATCCGAAACGGTCTCTCCAAGTCCATCTAATCCAACGATACCAAGGATGTTATCTATTTCTCCTACGAGCGGATCAACTAATTCGGTACCTACCATATCCACAAGTTCACTCACTTGCTTTTGGAGTAATTCCGCACCCAAGTCTGGCAAAAGAGAGGATATGGCCAAGTTTCCAAGTCCAAGGCTGTAGTCGTAAATATCCCCTTCGTAAGGGCAACTTGACGAGCCGCTGACGAGTTCAAATACAGGGGTACCATAAATCGCATCAGCTTTGATGTTCACTGTGAAATTGTCACCAAAATCATCATCGGATAAAGTATACCCAACCGTGCGTGTCAATTCTCCTTGCGATGATTCACCAGCGCCGAGTGCTACTCTTAATGTGGTGTTATTACCTACACTACCACCACTATTATCGACTGATATACCGACCTCATTGGCCACACTAGGCTCTATGAAAATCTCCTGATCAAAGCTGAAATTACTGCTTGCGGACTCTGTCATTTCCTTGCTGTATTCTACCCCAGCATCGAAAGATATATTCTCCACAAACTTCGCACTCTTTTTGAGGGCATAATTCATGATGATCATTCCTTTCCAACTGTTGGCTTCCTGCTTTTTGCCCAGTGCCACCAACTCAGGAATGACTGTACCGATGATAAAGTCTTCTGAATAAATAAAAGTCGTAGCAAAGCCATTTGGCGCCATTAAGATTTCTTTTCCTAAGACCACCTCGCAAGTACTTTCATTGACTTCCATAGTCGTAGAAGCACCATAAAGCACATTCATAGCTCCACCGACATATACATCGCCATTCGTAGCTGTAGTGCTTATCCGCTCCTGAGCGGTAAACGTCTGAGTCATTTCAAAATTGGTATTCAGGCTCTGGCCATAGCTTACTTCCGCACGATAGGAGTTGGTTACTTCCGTTTCGGTTTGCTTGGTAGCTCCTGGTACTCCAGTATTTAAGGTAATCGTATTGCCGAGCTCCATTTGTCCAAAAGAGGACTGGGTAATCTCTGTCGCCAATGAAAAACTCATGGTGTTCGAAAACGTTTCTCCACGTTCTATAAAGGAAACGGAGTTGTCACCTGGAGGTGCTCTCAGTATCATAAATGGCATCTGCGGAGATGTAGTGGCAAAATCCATATCACCAGGCAACATACCGGTGACATAGGCAAACTGTGTCGCATCTGCCAAATCGCCAGATCCATCTATTGCTACCACTTGTATCTTTTTCTGGTAAGGGTTGCTTCCGCCATCCAATATATTGGGTACGCCACCTCTCAGCTCGTACGAGGTAAAACCATTCGAAAAGCTAATTTCCTGTGATTCTCGGTCACTGATATCATCAAAAATTCGGATAGTCCCTGACGGCACACTGCAACGATTGCCGAAATAATCCTCGAAAACGAAAAGATCCAAATTGATTTTTTCATTCTGCGCAATGACTGCCTTGCCACAACTATTCGCTGCGATAGCTTCCATATCTACGCGCACTTCAGATCGGTATCGGAAAGTGACCCCTTCCTTATTTCCAACGACGAGTGATACTTCTTTTGCTCCTTCAAGATCAAAATAACTCTGTATGGCAGGATTTTCATGCTCTACATACAAAATGTAATCTTGGGGCGGAGCGTTTTGGAACTCAAACTGGCCTGTAGCATTGCTCACTATAGCGGTATCAGAATAGCAGAAAGGCTGTGTAGAAAGTATTACCCGCGCATTGCCAATACCATTTCCACTTACTGGATAGTCACAAACCCCACCAATAACTTTTCCCTTCAAAGACCTTACAATATTGTCTTCAATATTGATCCCAGCGATAGGTCTGACCAGTCTTGGGAGCTCTATGAAGCCTGGAACAAACGTATGATCTCCAGATTCGAACGTGATTGTTTGACCTGTGCTGCCTGGCTCTAATTCCAATTTGAACTTTCCGAATTCATCGGTAAGCGTCTTTGGTATGGTAGAGGAGCCATTCAAGATAATTTCTACCCCTTCGGCAAAGCAATCTGTACCTGTGAAGCGTACAAAACCACTGACGCCTAGTTGTGAGATATCTGTGAAATCAATACGATCAACTGCAGTTACGGATGGATCGAGCGATACATTTCGAATGTTGGGTTGGAAGGAATGTATGAAAAACTCTACAGCAAGAGGAATGTCATCCCCGTCCCAGTTGGCAACTACAGGATCTCCACTCGTAAGTATGAGCTGAGGAGCCTCAAATGTTCCCGTGATTTGATTTGGACTAATGTCGGAGATAAAAATCCCTTGTCCATTGCTAAATGGCCAGTAACCTAGCAAACCTTCTTGCTGAGCAATGCCTAGCTCATCTAGCGGGAGTACTTGATTGACCGTCGCGTTTACTTGGTTTTGTGTGCGGCCATAATTGTAAATGCGAAATTCATCCAACCGACCATCGAAATATGACGATCCCGCCTGCAGAGCATTGGTCTGACTTCTACCAATCACCATTCTTGAGAGCCCTGGAGTAGCGCTCGGACTTGTGGTACTTCCAGTAGCGATTTCCTGTCCGTCTATGTACAAGGCAAGGTTTCCTCCGTCATTGACAAAGGCCATGTGGTACCAGAACTCATCGTCATAGCTTGCGGTACTTTGGAGCGTGACCGGGCTACCGTTTAGATTGAAAAGCGCAGCTATTTTGCCATCAGCTTCCATTTTCACTTGGAGTGTGATCGCATCACTCTCAGGATTTGAAGCTTCGAAAAGCACCATGTCATTGGCAGGATGATCGCCTACCTTGAACCAACCTTCGAGCGTCAGCTCATCTTCCAGTGGAAGTCTCTCATTTTGAAAACTGATATAATCGTCTTCCCCATCAAAATCAAGGGAAAAACCAATAGAGGTTTCCTTGGATGCTTCTACTTCAAAGGTGGTACCATTGCCGTAGTATATTCCCGCTATGATAAAGTCACCGCCTTCGTCCGTATAGGCTCCAGCTTGCACAGGAGATAAAAACTGGACACGCTCCACCCCGCAGATGTAGCCTTGAATGTAATCTTCGATCTTGGTTTTTACAGAATAGTCAAAAAGCTTATCGCCAAAGCGCTCATCAAACTTCCAATAAGCTTCCAAGCCTTGTTCTGTACCTATGAGGGTGATGTCGTCAAACTTACGCAGCTCTTCTCTGGTGCGCTCCAAACCCCAAATACGGAATTCGTCCAAATGACCACCGAAATAACCACTGAAGACATCTTTTCCGTCTTTTCCCAGTTCTATCTGGGCAGGTTTGCTTACTGGCTCACCGGGATTATCCGTTTCTGCTACGCGCTGACCATCTACGTACAAGTACATTTTGGTAGCTCCATATACCGCAGCTACGTGATGCCAGGCGCGATCAAACTGTGTGGTATTGTACACATCCTTTGAGATCAGAACTGTAGGATCTCCGTCTGCATTTCCATCGTGAGAGAAGCTTACGTTACCTGCTGCTGTGATCCCTATTTTCACCAAAGAAGCGGTAGTCCCACTGTCCAATGCCGAAAATATGGTTTGCTCTCTGGCTTCTAAGTTTCTAAACCACCCTTCGATGGTGTAGGTACTGCTGAGCGCCAATACCTCATCGTTGAAGAAGACGTAATCATCTACACCATCCAGCTCCAAGGTTCTGCCCAAGTTGGGCGTGAGCGTGACTTTCACATCCGATACCGATACACCACCGAGTGTCCGCACACTCCCGGTGATCCGGCCGTTTGGATTTAGAAAACCGATGACTTCTTGTGCTCGGCTTTCGCCAAAATCATTGGTCGTGACGATCTCGTAGGTATAAAACTCTCCGGGGAATACATTGAAATCCTGAAAAGTAGTTTGTGAAAGCGGGACAGTAGCCATCAGGCTACCATTGCGATAGACCTTGGTCAATGCACCCGTGACAGTAGCAGCAAAAAAATCATCGATTACTTTCCATTTCACCTCTATTCGGTCCAGATACTCGCCTTCGGATGCTGAGGAGTAAGGGGCTTGTGGCTCCTGATTATAGAAGCTCAGCTGACCCATACCGATCACATTTTGTTCTAGGTCATAGCCCATTTCGTCGATCACCGGCTGGCCGATGGTCATATTGATGCGGTATTCTCTGCTGACAGAGTAGCCCGAAGCACCACCGGCGTTGAAGCCTTGTACTTCGTAGTTAATATCTTCTTCGCAGTTTTCCTGCGCGTGGGTAGCAAAAGTGAATACTAGGAGAAAAGCTCCCAAAATCCATTTTTGCAACGGTTGTATGTGTTGCATAGTTATATGGATTTATAGATTATTGACTTATTGCTTCCCTTCTGATGAGTAGAGAAATATCAGAACCAAATTTATATTCACAATTTTCTTGACCAGTTAATGGATGATACGTTTTATAATTACTAGTTCCACAACTTTCTGATAACCAGTAATCATACTGATTCGAGATATTCAAACTAGTACCACTGCGAAGAACCTCTTCAATCTCAGATTTGCTCGCTAGATACCAGTCGCCATAACCATTCCTATAAAAATTTTGCCCGGGATGCGAACCCGATTCGCTATAGGCTATATAATTAAACCCTCCGCTGACTTGCCATACGATACCACCACCGTAGGCACTCCCAATAGGCTCACCAGCAAGCGCATCTATTTTTGCTTCTAATTCTCCAATTTTAGATAGTAAGAAACCAACGGTAACCAAAGAGCTGTCGTCACCTGTGATGGTTACTGCACGTGGAATTCTTCGTACCAAGGCGACTCTCCTCGCATTAGTACCATAATCGCAGTTTGGGTAGCGGTTGGGGGGATCGGCCATTACATAATTGCCTTGACCAAGACCACAATCACCGATATCGCTCGCCCAATAGTTGGAGTAAATAGGAAATAGATTTGGTGCGTTACTCATGGCACTTATCAATTCTTCTGAGGAAGGAATCCACCAATCTGAATAGCCGTTTGTTGTAGGATAATCTATCATTTGTTTCTCAATATAATTTGAACTATGGCTTTGTGCATTATCTACACCAAACATGGCCTGTGTATTACTTTTTCCCGCACCGATTGCCGAAGAGGACGACCAAGTAGAATTGGAACCATATATTAAACTATAAGTATTTGTATTATCCGTATTCACTATATAGGTAAAATTACCTTCATTAAGGAAAACCGCACCCCCCTCTAAGGAAGAGCCGAGCGCAGGATCACTTGAATAAACCGCCTCGGCAGAGCTACCAGAGAGATAGGTGCTTATTGCGGCGTTGAGCGAGGTTAGATTTACCAGGTCATTGGCTTGTGTAGGTGTGCCGCTGCTTTGTACTTTTCCGCTAAAGGTGACATTGCCATTGGAGGCGATGTTCATTCTTTGGGTAAAAGAGGAGTCAGCATAGTTGACATGGCCAAGGCTTAGGTTTCCGCCATCGGGCACAGCGATATTGCCATTGTCCAAGGCCAGCATGCCTTGCTTCAGCCGAATGCCGCCTTCATCCAAGGAGATGAATCCTTTTGTCATATCCATATTTCCTCTTTGGACGACCAGGTTGCCACTGTCTAAAGTCACATCGTTGGCCACCGTTACGTTTCCATCATTGGCTACCGTTATTTTGTTGGTGATGCCTACTTGCATTTCTATACCTCCAGCTCCATCTTTATCGGAATCTCCCGCGATGATTACACTGTTGGCATTGGAGAGATTGGCGGCAGTACCACCAAAGGCCGTATTGAGGAGCGTACCATCAAAAAATCGAATAGCTGCCCCTGCATCATTGATCACAATATCACCTTGTGTAATGGTGAAATTTCCCGCATCGAGGGTTACGTTTCCATTCCCGAAGCGCATGTCGCCATCAGTCACGGTGATGTCCCCGTTGGAGATACTTAGATTGGTTTTTATTTTCACATCCCCTACAGAAGGGAAGGTATTGTCTTGTCCATAAATCCCCAGTGCATAGGGAGAAATGGTGAGCTCCATACGTGGCGTCAGCTCCGCTCTACCTTCTACCGAGATACCGAGATAATAGGTCGTGTCGAATGGTAGTATGTCTATTGGGCTATAGCTTCCTAGCTTGGCAGCAAATAGTCCATTGTTGGTGGGGACACTCGGATGTGTCTCTGACCATAAAGCCGTACCGTTTGCAGCTTGCTCATAAAGAGAGAATTTTACTTCGTAAAAGCCATTGTCTACCGTGCGAGACCTTGGGTCGCGGAGGACGCCTTGTACGGAAATGGTTTGGGCAGTAGCGATGATGCTTACAAAAAGGAATAAAAAGGTGAAAATGTATTTCATGTCAAAGAAAGATTTTGATCGTATCGACTGTGATTTTTGAAAACTTGTATAATTGGTTTGCATGATGCTGGTGATTAGTTGCTGGGTATTTTCCTGATAATGATAGTCGGGAAATAATAGCTGTCTGTATGTCGACAAGCTGTTCTTCCATTCCAATCTATTACTAGAGCCTGAGAATTAGAACAAGAGCTCTGACTACTGGTCCAATAATAGCTGGAAGAACTATACCCTAGATCGGTATTGCTTAGGATGCTTTTAAATTCATCCTCAGATGGAATCCACCAATAGTCATAGCCATTGATCGGTGATTGAATTCGTCCTACGGTATAAGAGGAGCCATAATCTGTGTATGCTCTAAATAGGCTTTCGGTATTCTGCTCGCCCGATCCAAACCCCGTATCGTCAGTCCATCCGTTATATTGTTTGGATAAATGAACTTCCCCCTCCAAATAAAAGGCGATGTATGCGAATCCGTCTTCTACAGTGAAAACGGTGCCTCCTCCTGCTTGTTCTCCTATTCTATAAGTCTCCTCCACAAGATCAAAAACCCAACTTTCTTTTACTTGATCGAGGGTTAGTTGTAGCCGAGCGAATTTATCTTGAAGTATTTCATAGGTCGCAAAGGTGCTATTTTCACCAGAAACAGTCTTTGGATCACGTTCTATTCTGCGAACAAGGAAGGCTTTACTTGCTGTCGAGGCATTTTGACATTTTTTATTATTATTGTAAAACTGAAGCCCATACACCCAAACACCTCCGCAATCCTCTAAACTACTCGTCCAATAATAATCAAGAGAATATAAATCGGGTAGATTGAGTGACAAGGTATTCATCTCGTTTACTGAGGGTAAATACCATGCAGGGTGGTTGTTTTTTAACTGATAAGCCCAATACTCCTCCTCCTCATTTTCCTCCATTGCATTGAGGTAGCTTAGTGTATTCGAATATCCAGAGCCAAAGGCATCTGAACCATCCCAGCTCAACCCCGAATTGTTAATATTTTCAGCCAGTTTATATGGTTCATCTACCAATTTGGTGATATACACATAGTTGTCGTCTAGGTAAAAAATGGTTCCTTGCTCGTTACTCTCTCCGATCACTTGCCCTAGTTCATATTGATCGGAATGTTGGGTAGAAGCCTTTCGGCTATTGAGAAATGCGCCATTGACGAATGCATTTGGGTCAGACAAATCATAGACAATTTCCCCATTGACTGTTGTAGTGCCTATGACCTTACTGTCTCTAGTCTGTCTCATTTGTTTTAAGGTGACGAGCTCATTGTCTTCTATGGCCGAATCAAGGCTTTGCGGTACGTTTAGGAACTGTGCAATGCTATCGTACCCGATGCTTACTGCAGCAATGAACGTGGAATCGGATGGCGTATAATGACCAAATTGGATGTCTCGCTCTCCAATATACATGAGCTTAGAGGAGTCAAATTGTATGCCATTAGCGATTTCGACGGTACCACTATTGGTGATCCTCATCGCAGGCGTTACGCCTATTTGAAACTCAATAGCACCTGCGGAATCTAAGTCTGCATCTGCCAAAACACCCACCGTACCTTCGCTAGTGGCGGAGGAGGCTGTGCCACCATTCGCAGAGTTTAAAATGGTGCCATCAGGAAATCGCAAAGCGCTGCTGGCGCCTGAGAAGTAAATATCTCCAAGATTGATCGTGATGTTGCCCGAGTCGAGATCGAAAGCCCCTTTACTAAGCATTACGTTTCCTTCTTTTAGGAACACATCTCCCAAATCGATGAGAAAGTTTTCCTTGACGGTGACGTCCCCTGTGGAGGGAAACTGGTTATCTTTTCCTACACTACTGGCTGTATAAGGAGATAATGTCAGTGGTGTTCGAGGTTCGAGCTCATCGGTTTGCTCAACGGACGTACCTAGATAATAGGCGGTATCGAATGTTAATTGGTATAAGGAGTTGATCGAGCCCAACCGGGTAGCAAATAATCCCTGTGAAGTGGTAATGCTTGGGTGAGTTTCTACGAATAATGCGGTTCCACCAGTTTGTTGGTCATAAAGCCTAAAGGTGACAGCATAGCTGCCATCTTCTACTGTGCGCCCTTTTGGATCACGTAGTACACCTTGCACTGAAATGCTTTGTGCAAAGACCGTGAGAGATGCAAAAGCGCATAAGAATGCTAATAGTAATTTCATGTTTGAACGATTTTTTACCTTTGTAAAGTGATTTAAATTAATCTCTAAATCAAGGTACCCCGGGGTACCTTTAGGTGAATAAGTCTTTTTTATCGACTAATTGGTGTGTTTTGGGGTTGAATTTTGGGGAGTTACGAAAACTTTAAATTCCATCTTGTAGGGACTATTCCCGGATACTTGTATCGAATAAAAACCAATTATTCGTTTTACTACCTCGCTTGCTATGAGGTTGTTGATTGGTCACTATTTTACTTTATTCTCTTTTTTTCTTCTCGGAGCAATTCAGCTTTCGCGGACTATTCCATTTGATTTAGACATTGTATAATTGTTCGTGGTGGAGCATGACCCATGAGAGCAGTGAGTTGTTACTTTGGGCTAGGTTAAGTTTTTCACAAAGCCTGTGACGATAATTTTTGACAGTTCCTTTCGCTAGTCCGAGTGTTTCTGCAATTTCTTTAGAGGTCTTTTTTTCTGCAATAAGTTTGATTAAAGCGATCTCGGGTAATGTCAAAGAATCGATAACATTTGTTCGGATGTCTTTTTTTCTCAATTTAAAATTGACCAATGCGACTTCTATTGTTGGTTTGATTTCTGACTTAGCAAATGGTTTTATCAGGTAACCCGAGGGCTGGGTATCCATGGCATTTTTTAAGGTGTCTGGATCAGAATATGCAGTGAGAAATATAAAGGGAATGTCGTGATTTTCCTTTAGATAATTGGCCACATCTATGCCTGACTTTCCCTTACCAAGGTTGATGTCTAGAATCATGAAGTCCGGTTGATCTTGCTCAATGCTTTTTAGTGCTTGATCGTAGTTCAAGGCGGGTTCTAGCACGTCATAGTTTTGTTTTTGTAGTACATTTTCAATGTTGTCTGCGACTATGACTTCATTTTCGACAATGAGTATTTTCATATTGTTATGATATTAGGCATCTTCCTGCATGTTAAAAACTACTGAAAAATGGTTTCCTTGATGATAGCTATGTTGTAATGTACCGGACAGTTGCATAGACAACCGGGAGGCGAGTCTTAATCCGTAACCTTTTTTCGTCAGCACCGAAAAGGGTTTAGGTAAATCGGGACCTTTATCAGAGACTAATAGTTTGCATTCGTGTTGATTATTTTCTGTTATACTGATGCCCAAATAATAGGAATCATTTGGAGTCATGCTGTATTTGAAGGCATTGGTCACCAACTCTGTAATGATAAGTCCAAGAGGAACCATCGTATCGATATCAAATTGGATATCATCACAGTTGATATCAATGTCAATTTTGGATTGAAAAGCATGAATTTCTAACAATTGAGCCATGAGTTGATCAACGTAATCGTCTAACGCTATTTGCGTGAAGTCATGATTCATATATAGGTTTTGATGTATTAGCGACATGGTAGCGATTCGGCCCTGACTCTCCTGCATTATTTTATTTGTAACCTCATTGCCTTTGTCGAGGCTTTCTATGTCCAATAGGCTGCTGATTAGTTGAAGATTGTTTTTCACTCTGTGGTGGACCTCTCGGAGTAAGGTTTCTATTTTATCATTTCGAGAGGTGATTTGTTCTTTTTGTGAGGCGATTAAGGTATTTTTTCTGTTGAGTTTCCGGTAACTTCTGCCAATAAAAAGGGCAATAATTATGGCTAGAATTAAAAGTACCCCAATAAAAAAGGCTATTTGGCTTTGAGCCCTGCTTTTTGTCTGTTCTAGCTGCAGGTCTTTTTTTAATAAGTCGTTTTCTTGTTCTTTTTTTCTTGTTTCATATTTTACCTCCAGATTGGCAAAACGTTCATTGCTGGACTCATTGAAAAGGCTATCCTCTAATGATTTGAATTTTTGGTGTGCTTCGTATGCTTCTCTATAGTTTTGACTTTTTGCATGCACATTTGCTTTCGTTTTGTAGGTGTCACGAATCATGCGTTTATAAAAAGTGGTATTGACTAGCTTTTCAGCTTCATCGACCAATATGATAGCGTTTTTTTGTTGTGCTAACAAAGAAGCCGCTTCAGACAAGGCAAGAAGATTTCGAATTTTCATACCTATTATCCCTTCTCGATTGCAGATAGCTAAAGACTCTTCTAAATATGGAATCGCTTCTTTGGCCCTATTTTGAAGGATTAAAATATGACCAACATTGTATAATGGAATTACATGAAAACTAGCTCGTTGTTTTTTTCTGTATTTTAAATTTTTTTTGTATTCCACTAATGCTAAACCATACTCTCCTTGATTTTCATAAGCGTTACCATAACTGTTTTCACATATTGCAACACCTGATGGATGTCCTAGCTGTGAATAAATGGTCATGGCATTGTCAATGGCGGCTAGTTCTTTTTGGTATTGTTTGTTGTCATGATATACCTCATATAGCCTGATATAGGCGTCACCTTTTCCGATTTCATATCCCGATGCTGTACTCAGCCTGATGCAATCATTGGCGTAGCGCACAGCTTCTTCAAAGTTTCCCATCATTCTGTAAGCGTATGACAAGTCGATAGACCAATCGAACTGATCAATCAAATGGCCTTCTTTCTCAGCAAGGCTTAATAGTATTTTGTAGCCTTCAATCGCAGGGGGGTAGTTCCCTAAATGATAAAAGATGTGGCTTTCTAGTCCTTTGGCTTTTTTGAAAACTAAAGTGTCTTGTGCATTTTGCGCATCAAGGGCGGTTTGCTTTGTTAAAATTAACGCTTCATTCAGATTGCCACGCCTATAGATGAGATAGTCATGTGTATGTTGACTTAATAGGCTAATGGGTTTTTCTTCCATACTATTAATCAAGGAGTCAGCCATATCGATGGCGTTAAATGCTTCTTCTATTTTCCAGTCTAAAGCAAGTACTTCGGCTCTATGAATGCTAAGATTAATGAGCAGGGTGGAATTATTAATTTCCTTTGCCAAGTGCATTGCCATATCAAAGAATTTTCTAGCATCAGCGAATTCATCCATTTCGGTGAGTCCAATACCTGCTTTTAGTAAAATATTAGCTTGATGTTCTTTAGTCGTGTTTTTGGCAATAGTGATGGCTGAGTCTAAATATAATTTGGAGTGGGTATTTCTGGAAGTGAGAAATTCTAGTTTGGCTTTGTTAATGAAGTAATAGGCGTGACTCTCAGGTGATTTTTTATTTTCTAGCTTCGTTTTTTCTATGTGCTCTTCCGCTTTGTCTAAGTCGCTTATTAATAGACGATTGAAAATGATGTCATTGGCACTGGCTTTGGTCGAGTCAAAGTTGTTGGTAAAAACGACTAACGTTAGCGGGTGGGGAGCTGTCTCACTCTTCGCACTGACGCAAAAGAAGATAATTAATAAAAAAGTTAGGTTGTAAACGCTAGGCTTCATTTGAAAAATTTGTACAGTTCCCACACTAAAAATATTGTATAGAATGATTTTTTCAATGTAAATCTTACGATTCTTTCAATATTAAATTTTTATTCTTCGTGTAGGATATGTTTTGTTATGCGGTAAAGTAATGGAGTGAATATGCAAAACGCCGAGATTGCGTAGATCAGATGTCTTATGTAGATTTTTCAGCGTCTTTCTATAAAGTTAGGAGTCTGGGTCGGTATGTACAGTTATTTTAAGTGTTCAGCGAGAACGAGTCTGCTTGAAATTGGAATGATGAAACTGAGTGTTTTTGATACGGCTGTCAGGGGTTTTATTAAAGAATCTGTGTCATCATTCTAAATCGGTGATTCAGACAATAAGGTTTGAAACATGGATTAGGCGGATTCTGGAATTTCTCACACTAGAAAGCACTTTGTAGCTTAAGTGCTAGTCAAAGTGCTCGTTTTGAACTTTTAATAACGTTTTGCTCTCAAGCCGGTCTGGCTCTTCATTTTTTCTTGTCAAAAAACGAAGCAAAAAGACCAGAAAATTTCAAACTCACTCCGTTCAAACAAGAAATTTTCATCGGAGCGCTTATCATAATCTGGCATAATCATTTTACGATTTATATTTTCAGAAAAGCCATCTATGAAAAGCGTCACATCGACGGAGGCACAAGGGAGATGTCTCCTTGCATAGCATATCAGTTCTTCTGGGGATTTCTCACCCTTCCTTTGGTCGGGTTCGAAATGACGTTCGTTGTTAATGGCGAGGAGGTGATTTTTTTTAAAGAATCTGTGTCATCATGTTAAATCCGTGATTCAGACAATAAGGTTTGAATCACGGATTAGCCGGATTCTGGAATTTCTCACACTAGAAAGGACTTTGTAGCTTAAGTACTAGTCAAAATATTGATTTTGAACTTTTAATAACGTTTTGCCCTCAAGCCGGTCTGGCTCTTCATATTTTCTTGTCAAAAAACGAAGCAAAAAGACCAGAAAATTTCAAACTCACTCCGTTCAAACAAGAAATTTTCATCGGAGCGCATATCATAATCTGGCATAATCATTTTACGATTTATATTTCATAAAAAAACTATCTATAAAAAGCGTCACATCGACGGAGATGTCTCCTTGCTATGAGTATATCAGTTCTTCTGTGGATTTCTCATCCTTCCTTTGGTCGGGTTCGAAATGACGTGCGTTGTTAATGGCGAGGAGGTGATTTTTTTTAAAGAATCTGTGTCATCATGTTAAATCCGTGATTCAGACAATAAGGTTTGAATCACGGATTAGCCGGATTCTGGGATTTCTCACAAGAGAAAGCACTTTGTTGCTAAGGTTATCTTCAAAATATTGTTTTTGAACTTTTAATAACGTTTTGCCCTCAAGCTGGTCTGGCTCTTCATTTTTTCTTGTCAAAAAACGAAGCAAAAAGACCAGAAAATTTCAAACTCACTCCGTTCAAACAAGAAATTTTCATCGGAGCGCATATCATAATCTGGCATAATCATTTTACGATTTATATTTT
>Ga0208770_1000493_pt1 | contig 25036 bp, 23 predicted proteins | sample AntAceMetag02UK9_FD_184771 | JGI IMG/M metagenome (GOLD analysis project Ga0208770, IMG submission 184771) | Saline lake microbial communities from Ace Lake, Antarctica - Antarctic Ace Lake Metagenome 02UK9 (SPAdes) (version 2) | ecosystem: Environmental > Aquatic > Non-marine Saline and... | reverse complement strand
CGAAGAATGTGTGTGGGATGGGTGGGTAAGGTGAGTAGTCTGCTTTTAGGTCTAAAATGTATTATATTATATATTTTAGGTCTTATCGTCTCGCCGAGTCAGTAAGATGTCTAGTAGATAATTTAGTAAAAATTAGTAAAATTTATTAAATTAGTAAAAAGTCAAATGTTCAAGGAAGGTTTATTTTTATTGAAAAATATTTATAATTGCTTTAAAGTCATGGTCAAAAAATACGAAAAAATCATCGATAATTAAGCTAAAGTCACGGATTATGTATTGCGATGAGTCGACAAATAGGTAAGGTATTCGTCAAAAAACTCTTCGTTTAGTGCTTACTATAAATGGCCGACTCCGTGACTATTATATAGTAGTATTACTTTTTTTATCCACGCAACTGGACACTTTTTTTCTTAAAATTATGAACAATGACATGTTTATTGTCATATATATATATATGATCGACAAAAAAAGAAAAAGAATATTATCTTTATTGATTAAAAATATAATATTAAAAAAACAAAGAAGAGAGTTAATTGAACATAATCAGCAATTGTTCAATGAACTTAATTATAAACAATACGATATTAATATGCTGATGAATCGTAACGCTAAACTAAAACGGGAAAATGATGGTATATACAAATTTAATAAAGATGTTAATATGCTCATTAAATGTCCAGTTTGTCAAACACCAGCTTTAATACATAGGGTATATAGTACAACTGGAGTATGTAATATTTGTAAAGATGATATAATTGATATATACTCTACTACGTGTGGACATGCATATTGTAAAGATTGTTCTGATCATTTGCTAAATCATTATAAATTTATTCATTAATGTTCGCGATATAGTCAATACAAAAACAAACTACTATTATTATTACACAAATTAAAGAGATAAATAATATACTCATTATATATGGAGAAGACATCTATTTGGAGCTTCTATAATTCAATAATTATTAAATTAAAAACTAAAATTAAAGAATTAATTAATGAAAATATTGAATTAAAGAATAAAATATTAAAATTACAATAAAAATACCTCTTCTTCTCTTGGTTTTTTATTTAAAAAGTATAAATTATCGGTTTTTTGGGAATTTCTTCTAATTTTTTCAAGTTTTGCCTTATTTATTGTTAATTCAATGTTTAAAAGTCGAATATTCTTTAATATTTTTTCATTTTTATGAATTATTTTTATAATTCTATTCATTTATATGTATGATATATATATATATAAATGGAAAAAGAACGAATATGTAATTTTTGCAATGAACAATATACAGATGATCTAACAAATAAATTTGAATTACACATAAAGGATTATTGTAAATTTCTTGGATCATGTAATGACAAATGTTTTTATAGTTTGCCATTGGCGATACGTAATAAGTTATTTATGTCAGCAATATACAAAAATCATAAAGAAAAAAACATTTAGTTATATATATATAAATATAATATAACATATTATATATATGGACACATTTATTAAAAAATTGAAGGAGGAACGATCATTGAAACCCCGCACAATTGTATTTTATAGTAAAAATCTTGAAAAAATGGCGAAAGTTGTGACATTAAAACCATTTGAAAATCTTGATTTTTTGGAAAATGTTAAAAAAATTCTTGAATATTTGAAAACTCTAAAAATTTCAACTCGTAAAAATAAAGTCGCTACAATTGTTACGGCTTTAAAACTGTATCCCAAATACAGTAAAATTACCGAAACTTATGAAAATTTATTGGCAAAAATCAACGAAGAATATGAAGAACAACTTGTTGAAAATAAAAAAAGTGTGAGAGAGTCAGAAAACTGGGTTACATTAGATGAATTGATAGATGTTTGGAACACATTGAGAAAAAAAATTGTATTAGAAAAAATTGATAAATTACAATTTATAAATAAAAAACAAAGAAGACTTCTACAAGAATTTGTAATATGTTCATTGTATATTTTACAAGAACCACGCCGATGTCAGGATTTTTCTGAAATGAAATATATACAAAAAGATAAATATGATAAATTGAGCGAAGGAGCTTTGGCCAATAATAATTTTTTGGTTTACAAAGGAGCGAAAGTTTTAAAGTTTTCATATGGTGATTATAAAACTTCACATAAATATGGTAATCAAACCTTTGATGTACCCACTAAACTTAAAAAAGTTTTAAATTTGTATTTAAAACATAGACTCAAAGACCAATCTTACATCTTATTAAATTATAGAAGCGAAAAAATGAGCTCAAATTCATTGACAAAATATTTATGGCAAATATTCTCACCAACTGGTAAAAAGAAAATATCGTCATCAATGTTGCGACATATATTTATCACTGAAAACAATGAGCTTAAGGAATATCGCAAAATAAAAGAAAAAGCTGAACATATCGCGAAAAAAATGGCACATTCTTTAGATATGCAACAAAAATATTTTAGAAATTGATTTAAAAATTTAAATATATAGCTTAGTATACTTGTAACTTAAACCCTTTTGGATATAAACATGAGACCTCCGCCCTTAGATTATATTTAATTGGTTACAAGTGTCACAAACAATTTTAATTTAGGTTAATTTCCTGAATTAAAATATTTAGTAATTATAGAAAAAGGAATACTTCGCCCTTTTTTTCACTTTTATTGAATGATGTTGGGTATCTGCTTTACCCAGCTCGGACACACATGTATTATATATCAACCAAAAACATTAACACAAAACACATAAAAAGATGTTGTTTAACAAATGTAGAAAACAGAATTGTATTATAAAGGTAACTGCCATACTTTTTAGATTCGGTTCTATTTTTTCAGGACAACATCACAACACGGACTTTAGATGGGTCATCTAAACACAACTAATTTAGGTTTTATTCATATCATATTATTAGATTTATTAAATATGGATTTATTGCCATGTCATCTCTAAATTCTTATTAATAATTCTGAGGATCTCAAAAGGATCTTCAAAATTATGTATTTTATTCTTTTTTTTTCCAAAATGGATTCACAACAATTAAAATTAATTCAATTTGGTTTTCGTAAAAAAACTTCAACTGTACAATCGGGTTATCTAAAATCGCTTTATCAATATCGGTGTGTATTACTGGTTCATCTTCATTTACTTTGACTGCCATTGTACGTGGCCCTAAAGTTTCTAAAACTATTGTCAATTCTTCCCCGTTTCGTGGGTTTTTTGTAAAATCAATTTTAAAAGTATATTCATTGTTATCATTATGATTCATTTTTGCTAATTCTTCTGCTTGTATCATTTTTATAATTTGGATAGGTTTTGCGGTGTTACTCATTACTTATACTTATACCCCGTATCTTTAAGCCGGAGAAAAAAGTGTCCTGTTGCGTGGGTATTATATAGTAACTACTTATTATTTATCCACGCAACAGGACATATCTTACATATAGTACTTAAAGATAAGTTAGCTATATGTAAGTAATGAGTGAAATAAATATGAAATCTCGGAAAGAAATAAATAAAGACTATTATTTGAAAAAAAGAGAATCGGAACGTAGTGACCCATTAACTTCAAAGTTATATTGCACACATTGTGGCTTAAAACTCAGAAGTAATACAAAAAAGCAAACCATTGTCCATCGAAAATGTGCAAGCGAATATCTTTTATCATTAATGAGTAAACCTCCTCTAAAATCTGAATAATTCAGATCTTACATTTAAATATCTTAAACATAAGATACTTAAAGGTAAGACTATGTATAATATTAATGGAAAAAAAAAATATATTGATAAGTAAAAGGATGAATAAATTTTTTAAAATAAAATTGCCACATAATCGAAAAGCCCCACCATGTTCAGGATGGACACAGGGAACGGGAAATATACAAGGAACTATTAGTGGAAATCATGGAATAAGAACAGGTAAACTAAATAATTTGACGGTTATTGACCTGGACTTTAAGCCATCACCTTCACATATGATGTATAAATATTTGACTAAAACTTTAAGTGTACAAACTAGAAAAGGTTATCACTTATATTTTAATTATAATAAAAAATTTGGCAATTCAACGAACAAAAATTTCAATATAGATATCCGTAATGATAATGGATATGTTGTTGCCCCAGGCTCAAAAGTGAATAAATCAACTTATGTGATACATAATAAATCGAATATGATTGATATGACAGACGAAATCGAACAATATATAATCGAAAATAAAATATCAAAAGTCAAAGGTGAAGATGATAAAGTACAACTTAAAGTAGGTAAAGAAAAAAAGAAAAATACTAAATCAAAAAGTATAAAGGGTGAACAAGTTAACACAATAAAAGCGATGTTACCAAATATCATGAATGTATTGAAAAATTTACCAGATAAATATATTGAAAATTTTAGTGACTGGTTTAAATTTACAACTTTTTGTCAAATTTTAGATTTAAAAAACGAGTGGCTTAAAATATCACAGAAGTGGACACAATGGGGAGAGTACACAGCTGATAGAAATGAGTATTATTGGAATAATACAAAATCAAGTTGCGATGTAATAAACCTAATATTGAAAGAATGCAAATTTAAAAACCCATTAAACGCAAAATACAAAGATAATGAAGATGATATAATATACAACGATTTTATCAATCGTAAAACAATACACATCGATAAGTTAAACAAAGCCATAAACTTCAACAATATTAAAAAAAAAGTGGTTGTATCTCAAAGTGACACGGGTACGGGCAAAACCACGTGTACAATAGATTATCTTAATGACACAGGCTCAAACTATATATCGATTGTGTCTCGGAGAGCGTTGGCGAATGATCAATGGAAACGACTCCCAAATGGTGGGGTTTGTTCAACCATGTGGGATAAAACAAAATTTCCAAAGTATGATCCTGAAAACCCTTACAATATTATTACAACTATTGAATCATGTGGTAAAATTAGAACGGATGAAGAATGGGGCGATTTAAGTATATACAAAGATTGTACATTAATTTTAGATGAGTTTAATAGTTTATTGGTTCATACTTTATTTAGTTCAACATTAAAAAATAATCGTGAATCCTGTTTTAGTATTTTAATTGAACTTATCAAAACTTGTAAAAAGGTTATATGTATTGATGCGGACATTAATGAAATATCTTTAAAATTTTTATATGACACAATTGAAAATAATGATATTATGTTTATCAAAAATACTTTTTTACATAACAGAAATATCACAGCTAATATCTCAAATGATTATGAAAAATTAATTGGCAATATTAAAGAACAAAAAAAATTTATTATATGTACTGACAGTTTAGAAGAAGCTAGACTGGCATATGATATGCTAGATGATGAAGACATTAAAATGATAACAGGTGATACAGATAATCAAGATATTGATTTAAATGATCATGATAAAATTATATATTCTCCCAGCGTAATATATGGCTTAGATAGTAAGATACGGCGTAAAGTGTATGCAATATTTACGGGAAAATCAATAAACTCATCATCAATGATTCAACAAATAGCAAGAACACGAGATATAATTGATTTAACGATTATGTTTATTCGTAAAAAATATAAACCTGCTGTTTATGATAATTTAGCAGATTGTGTGACTAATATTAAATCAGTGGTGAATCAAACATTGAATGCTTTTGGATTCAGACGAAGAAAACATTATAAATTATATTATGAGACATACGGATATTATGAATATTTAGCAGATATTAACAATACAAATAAATACATACATCTTTTAAAATTATTGGAAAAACGAGGATTTAAAATCAATTATACTAATTTTAGTAAAAATGTAGTAAACCGAAAAAAAGTGGATAAGGAGAGAAAGTTAGAGATGTTAAAAAAGCATCTCAATTTTGATTCATACAGTATGACCAAAGATCTTATATACTGGGGAATTGATAAAGATCTTTTTTTCAAATTTATTGACACAATGAAAAGTAATACAAGCCGTAATCAACATAAAAACTATTGTAAATATTTTTTTGACAAATCTGTGATATTGAGTCAAAAGGGTGAGTATGGGCCTGAATTGTGCAGAAGTGACGAATTTAAAATGAAATTTTTAATAGAAATTGAAAAAAATTTAACAATACCAAATAATCCAGAACCAGCCACAGGACAAAAAATTAAAGATTGGGTAAAAAAGTTAGAATTTTTTAAATATAACGACACAACATATGATGAAGAACATTTTAGTAAATGTTTTAAGCATGCGTGCCGATCGAAGATGGCATTCACAAAAGATAATTATATTAAATGTTATATTAAATTATGTAGGGTTATATTTGGTGCAGACTCAATAACCACAGTAAAAAGACAAGAAAATGGTAAACGTATACAAAAATATTATTTTAGCAAAGAAGCTGAAGTAAAACATAAAACCTTTTATGCATTCAGAAATAAAGAAGAAGAAAATGATGAAGAAGAAGAATATGATGTAGAAGCGAATGAAGAAGAAGCGGATGAAGAAGAAGCGGATGAAGATATCATTTTAGTAAAACATATTTTTTCAAAACTTTGAAAAAAGCCAAGATTATATTATGTCCATTTCCGTGGGTATAATATAGTAACTACTACTTTTTTATCCACGCAACAGGACACATATTAGATATAATTCATTATCTATAAGATTACGAAAAAAGTGGATTTTATAAAAGTGTCCCGTTCCGTGGGTATTATATAGTAACTACTTATTTTTTATCCACGCAACCGGACACATATTATATATAATAGATTTAAAGCTAAGACATATTGTATATATTAAACATATGTGTAAGAACTGTGTAAGAATAATGTTACCAAAATCAGAGTCACAAGTGTGGGTAGATGCGGAAGATGAATGGACACACACCGACAGTGTATACGGAATAGATACGAAATGTATTTGCGGACAATGTATAACATGTAAATTTTTATTAGAAAATATAAAAACAAATGAATCAGTTTGGGTGGGTTCACGTTGTGTGGATTCAACTTTTGAATTAAATGATAAATTAATAATTAGTGTATCTTCGTATTATTGTAAATTATGTGATAAAACAATAAATTTAAACAGTTTAAATCAACATAATAAGAGTAAAGGTCATTTAAAATACAAGTTTTGTGATACTTGTAAAACAACAAAAATTTTAAGTACTTCAAAACATAGTACATGTTATGGTTGTTTCTCGGGTTATAGTTTATGCCCAGATTGTAAACAATATAGAATTCGCGGATATTACAAGCGTTGTTATACGTGTAACGAAAAACATAAAAAATAATTTAGTATTTTAAGATATTCAAAAAATAAAATATCTTGAACTAATATAATAAATGAGTAGCCATAGTAGCCACGGAAAGCTAATTTGTAAACAATTAGAAGTACATGAATCAAATTCAATCGCCTTTGTATCTGGAGCGAATGAAGCTAATAAAATTACCCTTCATCTTGCAGGTCAACCCACACAATCTGCACAATACAGTCTCCCTTTAATCACTGTGAATAAGTCTCTTTTACATGAGTCATCAGCACTTGACGGAGCAAACTTACAGGCGGGATCTGTTCCAAATTCAGCATTCGAGACCGCTCCTGGTTCAGGTCTCCCAAGTGGTACGCCATCACAATTCCTAGTATATGATGGTAGTTCAGACGGTGTCGCAGTTAGTATGAGTGGTGATTGTTCTTTGAGTGCAGCAGGTGCAGTCACTGTAGAAGGAAATAGAATTACGTCTGCAATGTTGCAAGATGACTCCGTGTCAACTGAAAAAATTGCTAATTTAGCTGTGAACGCTGCAAAAATAGGGACTTCACAGGTAACAGCGTCTAAGTTAGCACCAGGATGTCTAGATGCGGCTAATAAATTTGCGTTAGGTGTAGTTGAAGAAGCGGCGTTAGCGTCAAATTGTGTAACAAGTGCTAAAATTGCTGTAGGTGCTCTTGACAATGCGGATAAATTTGGATCTGGTGTTGTCAACGAATCAGCTTTAGCCGCGAATTGTGTATCAAGTGGTAAAATCGCACTTGGTGCGATTGACAATGCGAATAAATTTGGAGCTGGTGTTGTCGACGAAGGAGCTTTGGCCGCAGATTGTGTGACAAGTGGTAAGATTGCTGTAGGTGCTTTGGATAATGCTAACAAATTTGGAGCAGGTGTCGTGGATTCAGCCGCGTTGGATGCTCTTGCTTGTACGGAAGCAAAGCTAGCAGCAGATGCCGTAGTGGACTCAAAAGTTTCAGCTTCTGCCGCCATTAGTGGGGAAAAAATTGTTCCATCGTTCGGAGCTCAAAAAGTTGAAACTACAAGCGATGTTCAAGTGGGATCAGGTGCGGCATTTTACATCGGAGCACACGACGCAGACGGTTCATGGAAAATCGAATTGAGTGCAGGAAACATGACATTTAGTACACGTGTGACAGGTTCATATATCGTTAAGCAAACAATTAGCGTATAAGATGTATAATCGGTCTAAACTTTTATTGTATACACTGACATTTATATATAAATTTGACCAATTATATTAAAATATTAATAATTAATATAAATGGATAAAGATAAAAAAGATAAGAAAAAGGGAAGTGATGAAATCAAAAAAATAACTTATACTTATATTTCAGATAATTGGCGAATGATGGTTGATATAAAAAATAATTTATTATTTCAATGTTATAATCCAGCGGACAAAGAATGGTATACACGTCATGAGATGCATTGCCAATTTTACGAATGAGTATAAACCAATAAAAATAAAATAACATTTAATAATATATAAAATGTCTCACACTTATACAATATCGACAGATATTTTAGAGTTAGAATCAATAAATGAAAAGTCAGTAACAATAAAAAATAGAAGACGTACAAACCCTATCATATTTGATGAGAAAGTAGTATTCAATGAAAGTATAGAATATAATTCAATAAAATTAGGTTCGTATGTATTGAAGGTTGATGATAATGATAATTTTGTAATAGAGAAAAATGGATCGGTAATTTTTACATTGAACCAATAATATTTTATTAATTATATTAATGAATAAAAAATTATATACACCGTTCAAATCAATATTGAAAACAAAAAAATATAGTGTATATGTAAAAAATGAAGAAGGTAAACCAAAATTAATACATTTTGGTCATAGAGCTTCACAACATTATAAAGATAAAATAGGCGTTTATAAAAGTAAAAATCACATGGACGCAAAAAGAAGAAAATCATATTTAGCGAGAGCCAAGGGAATAAAAAACAAAAAAGGCGAATTAACATGGAAAGATAAAAATACGGTGAATTATTGGTTGGTTCATTATTTATGGTAATCAATCAGAATCGCTAGGTATATCATCTGTGTCAATATCATCTTCCGCGGTTACTTTTCCTGGTTCATCTTTTGCAAATTCATTAGTAAAATCCTCAGTCGGTCTGGGAAATTTGTTTGTTATTTCCTCAGTAAAGTCCTTAAATAGTCTTCTTTTATCCAATTTTACATATAAAAAATGAAATCTTTCTGCGGTTGCGTAGTCATACATCTTCTTAAAATACTTCTTTGAGCCGAAAAGAGAGCCTATTTCGTCATAAATATCTAAATACTGACGTTCGTTATATGTACGACCTATTAATAAGTCTGTGAAGTTGCTTCTAGCAATTTTATTAACTTGCTTAAATGCCTGACTGCTGAAAATCATACTTGTGTTTAAATGACGTGCATATGTGGTCAGGTAATCTAGCCAATATGTTCTTGTTCCTACATTATCGTCTAATATAACAAGACATTTTGGGCGGTCTTCATCTGCGAAACTTTTTTGATAATCGACGAGTTTTGCCACTATACTATCATCATATTTAGGGTATAAACTTTGTTCATAGAACTGTCTCAGATATTCGGCTGATTTATCTTGCATAATAGTTCTACTGAAGATCAGTACATGGTCGATGTTTTCCATTGAAAAAAGGTCGTCTCGTATTATTAAATTCGTATACAAAACAGTCTTGCCACTATTTCTTGGCGAGATTATGCCCAAAACAAAATTATTCTTGAGGTCAGGCAAGTTGGGATGAATTGGTTTTTTTAGAGTGTAGTCATGCACTTTATTATTTTTAATTGGATAAATATTTAAGTCGATTTTATCTGGATTGAATTTTTTATTATTCATTTATAATATAAATAATATAAAATTTTTTATTTATTGTTCTTAATGTCATTTAAAGATTCTGTCAATGTTTTAGGTAATTTAATTTTACGGTTTGTTTTCATTTTAAATATTTTATTCTGTTTAATAAATTTTGTTTGCTTTGGTTGTTTAACAGGATGTATAAACAATCGATCAACGACGTCTAATTGACTATTCATTTAATATAATATAAGAAAAAAAATATATATAATATATATAATGAAATTGTTGTTATTAACAAATGATAACGGAACAGATGGTGGGAATCAAAATGGATATACTACACAATTTACGTGTAATTTCAATCAAGTCATAAATCTGCCGAAAAATTGCAAAATGTGTATATTAGCATATACATTGCGAGATGATAACGCCCCAAAAATGCATTATTTAGAAATTTCAAATTTACCTTTATACACTCCAGTTGGCAATCGTAATTCAGGGCAAGTAAGATCAATATTAGGTTCAATGGTTTCAAATGGTTATTATAATGCTACAGGAGGATCAGAACACAACGACCAAAATTTAATGAACGGTATGTACGAACCAAGGAATTTAAAATGGATTGATTTAAACAACCCAAACGAGATTCCCTTGACTCAATTACAATGTAAAATTACAAATCAAAACGGTTCAGAAAGTTCAAGTTTGAGTCAAACTGAACCAATTGAAATAATGATAGGATATAAATAAAAAGTTATAAAATAACTAAAAATCTAAATAAAAAATTTTTATATTTAAAATTAAATATAAAAATTAAAATCTATGTTATGTTATAAAATGAATAATCAAGGTCAAATCAGTACTAGACAAATTCCCGATATTTTACGTATAAAACCTTTAGAAGAATTAGCTAAACCAAAAGCACCAACGGCAAAAAGTAACCCTGTTTCACAGGATTCTGAATCAGCGGAGATCGGTGAATTGAAAAGAAGTGATATTTTTATAAAACCACAGAAAAAGAAAAAACCAATGACAGAAAAGAGACTGGCACATATGAAAATGATGAATCAAAAAAGACACGAGAAGGCAGAAGCAAGGAAAGCCGAAAAAGAAATGCTAAAACAACAAAAACAACAAGCTAAAGCACCAGTACAACAAGTCAATATACTAACGCAACCAGCCAGAGCACCAGCACAACAAGCCAGAGCACCAGCACAACAAGCCAGAGCACCAGCACAACAACCCGCATTTAATAAAAATCAAATTGGACAAGCATATATGAAAGAATTTTTCACAAATATGGGTATGTTTGTTGATGCTACAACCAAATTAAATACAGCAAAACAACAGCTACAACAAAGTAAAAATATTCAAAAATCTAATATACCAAGCAATACCCCACAAAAGAAGAATAATACAAATAAAGCACTTAAGAAAAATACACAATCGAATAATGACACCTATTTCATCGACTTTTTAAAACCAGCCGTAAATTATGATCATCGTAACTCGTTTGGTCTTTAAAAATAAAAAATAATGAAAGTTATATGAGCAATAATATATTGTATATTATGTCAGGTGAATTAAGCACAACTGAGAAAAAACAACAAAAAAACGGCGATTGGGTGAATATTTATTGGTATAACACACGAAAAAAAACGAGCGTAGTCGATGATATAGATGAATATAAGGATTTTGATAAAAAATTTATTGAGAGTAGGGATCATTTTAATAAAAAAACGTTGTACAAGGATATATCATTATCAAATCGTTCAAAATATTTCAATTATTACAAAATATTGAAAAATGATATAAAACCCGGGAAATATTTTGAAGAATCAATTAACCCAGAAATATTACCCACGTTGCAAAAAATGGCATTAATTACAAAAAAAAAGAAATTTAAAAAACCGAATTTGACAGTGAAATTTTAAAAAAAATATATTTATATTATATAATTATGTCATTTAATATAGGTAATGTCCTTGAACAATTAGACGCCGCTAAAAATAAAGTCGCAGAAACTGAATATAATGAAAAGATACAACAAATTAATGATACTGCCGCAGATAGTCAAAGTCTATACGGCGACATTGAGAAAGGTGGAGGCGTCCTGCTCGGAGTTTCGGCGGGAGCTAAAATGGTCTGGGATGGATACAAAAAAATAAAAGGCAAGTTGACAAAAAAGAAGAAAGATGGGGAAGATGATGATGACGATGACGCGGATGATGCTGACGCGGGAGAGGGTGCGGAAGGTGCTGAAGGTGCAGAAGGTGCAGAAGGTGCAGAAGCTGATTTAGGTGATCTTGGTGACCTCGGTGACCTCGGTGATATAGGCAGTTCTTTATCAAGTGCCGCAAGTGGTTTATCAAATGGTGTATCAAGTGCTATAGGTGGTATATCGGATGGTTTAGGGGAATTAAGTAGCACTGTATCAAGTGCTATGAACACTGTGACCAATACCGCTAGCAGTGCTTTAGATTCAGTTACTTCAGGACTTGGAGACACTATGGAAGGTGTAGTAAATTCAGGTAGAACGATGATGAACAATTTAACGCAACGGGGATCAAGTGCCTTAGATGATGCTGATTCAGGTGTTGAGATGCAGGATTTATCAGGAGAAGGAGATATAGCAGATGATACGGTTGAAGCTGATGATAATGATAGATTAGGGGCTGATGATTTCGACGAAGAGTCCGATGACGCATATGATGAAATGGATGAAGATGACGATTTAGATACAGTTGAAGAAGAAGATGAAGATGATGATGAGGACTTTGACGCCGATGAATCGGAAATGCCTGAACTAGGTGAGGCCGTGGAAGGTACGGACCTTGCTGAGGAAGGGGAAACACTTGGGCAAAATTTCTTAACAGGTGGTTTAGGTTCATCAGGTGGAGCACCCTTCACACAATCACCCAGTACAGGATCGGCCGTTGAATCATTGGAGACAGCTGACGACCCAGCATCCGCGGCAGGTGATGCGATAGCGGATACTACAGACGGTGTAACGTCTGCTTTAGGAGAAGCAGGAGCAGAAGCGGGTGACGCTGCTCTGACAACTGCGGCAGAGACGGGGGGGGAAATTGCTGCAGAAGTTGGATTAGAAACAGCTGGAGCAGCACTAGACGCGACAGGTATTGGAAGTATTTTAGGGGTGTTCTTAAATATCGCGGGGCTGGTTGTGGGGGCTTCGACGGCTATAGGGGGCATTGTAGGTAGTGTTGAAAGTGCCAATACACAAGAGACGGCGACAAATGCCGCAGATACCGCAGAAAAACAAGCCGAAGCCCTTCCAGCACAAGTAGCGGGAAAATTTGCAACATCTACAAACAGTTCTTTACAAAATATCATGAGCAATTAGAAAATAAATTAAATATATATTTTAACAAAAAAATATATATATAATATATAATAATGAACAATACAAAACAACAAATTGTATATGAAACCAGAGCCGCAGATATGGGTTTAGGATCTGTACTTAGATTTAATATCCCTTCATCAATTCAATTGATAAATAATCAAGAGACATATTTAAAATTTAATGTGGTCGTGAATTCCGCTGGCTTTAATGTTTTAGATCCACCTTTAGAGGGTGAAGCAGATGTAAGTCATTGGTATCCGTGGACTACAGGCAAAGGGGGAATGTCGAATTTAATAAAAAATCTTATAATTAAGACGGCTGATGGTGTAACAGTTGAGACTATTACAGATTATAACCGTTTAAATCGTGTTTTATGTAATTATACGCTAAATTCAACCGAACATAATTTAAATAATTTATACGCGGGGGCTGATACAGAAAAAGTAACCGCAATAAATACGCTAACTAGACGTAATATTGCTTCAGGTGGTGGTGAATCTGCCACGGAGCAATCACAATCTAATCAAACAATTGAAGTTTGTTTGCCTTTAAAATTAAGTGGTATTTTTTCTAATCCCAACCCTTATCCAAATTTATTAGCACCTTTACAAATTGAAATTCAATTAGAAGAAGACGCTTTTAATGTTGTGCACGCTCAATCATATACGCAAGGTGGTGATGATTTAAGTTTTATGAATGTAAAAGACTTACAAAATGTAGCGGGCGGGTATACTGATGATTTTGTTTATAGAATTGATGGTGATTTCGATACAGCTAATATGACATATTGCGATTTAATAACGGTGGATTCTGGCTTATTAGCAGATTTTATAGAAACTGGAGCAATTGACAATACAAACTTCGCGAATCACCCTTTCTGGCCTGGTCAAGTTGTTATCATTGAATCATCCAACGGCGATGAACAGGTGACAATCGATAAGGTATCGCATGTGAACGGTAAACTTCGGTTAACATTTCAAGATACATTAGAAGTATTTACAGATCAAACAAACGAAGATCCTAAAATATATATTGATGAAATATCAGATATACCAACAATCACATTATCTAATATTCAAATGGTTGTCGGTTCTGTCGATCCATCCCCACAACAACTACAGGCCATGTCATCAGCCATAAAGAAAGGTTATTCTTATAATTTTAGATCATGGTATGACTTCCCTGTGAATATTGGATCTAATGTCAATTCAGCATCTAATTTAATAAATTGTAAATTTAGAAGATGTAAAGCGATTTTATCATATATTCAACGTCTTGATGATGCGACATCAGTATTAAAAGACAATTTGATGCCAGAAATATTAACAACATTAAATCCTATAAATTATCAATATAAGTTAGGTGGTTTACTTGTCCCTAATAGAAAAGTTGATACATCAAGATACGTCCGAACACGTGCACAGGTCGGGGGGTGGTCCGCAGTGCATGTAAAAGAGCTCGAACAGGGACTAGCATGTTGTGGTCTTCCTTTAAAAGATTTATCTAATATTGATGGAGGATTTTTAATGGCTAGAGGGCTTGTGACCAGAAATAGTGGCTTTACGTACGATATGAGTGGCAACGAGGAGTCCAGATTTAATATAAATTTTGGTCCATCAGGAAACACAAAAAATACTATGAATCATAATGTAGTATGTCATTTAAAAACATTAGTCATTACAGAATCTGGAAAATTTATTGATGAATAAATATTATGTTATAAAATAAATTTATTAAATGTATAAAAAAATATATATATTTAATATATAATAATGAGTACAAAAAATAGAGTAGTCTCGATTTCAAAAAATAGAGTTTTCCCAATAAATGGACGTGCTGAATATAGTTATAAATATGGTAATCCAGTTGTACAACTAGAAATATCACCATCTGATATGAAATTAGTTGATACACAGTCTATGAGATTTAATTTTTTATTAAATATATTAACACCAATCACTAGAAATACAGTAACCCCCACAAGGCCAAATAATCAAAATTATTTAGACGACGGTACAGTAACTTCCGTTCGTTTTAATTCTCGCGTTGGAGCTAATGCAATAATCGAAAATTTAAGAATTTTGAATTTTCAAAATGAGGTCATTGAAGACATCAGAGGTTATGGACGTTTACTTGCATCTACTATTCCTGCCATGTCATCTTTTGAAACATATAAAAATTCTGGATCATGTGTCAATATGGCTTCGTGCACTGACTGGTCACAAATGCTTTTATGTAATGGTCAAATGAGTTGTAGTCTTAAGTTACGTGCAGGCATTCTGAATTCAGGACAACCACTCGATTTAGCGGCAATCGGAGGTTTAAAAATTAATATTCAGTTAGCCCCTGATAGTTTATTTTTAAGATCTGATCAAGCGAACGCTTATTATCAAATAAGCGGATGTTCTTTAACATATAATTCGTTAAACATGGAAATGCCAATGCAACCCACTGCATTATCAATGGGTTATCCTTCATACAGTAGTTTTATTAATGTATTGCAATCTAGTGATGATACACAATCATTAATGTTAAATAAATCATCAGTTCGGGCCTGTTTTTCAAATTTCATCGATACTTCCAGTTTAAATAACATAGGAGTTGATTCAATGGAAACAAACAGACTAGAAGATGAAGACGGAGGCGAAGTTAGAATTAAATCAGTAGTACACCTTCGTAACAACTCTAAATTCCCTCGATATTATGAAATTGATGAGCGTGAGGCCGTGAAAAATGACGCCTATGAAGCTGAATTAGGTAGAGCATATTTAGACGCTTTCAGACCTTTTAATAGTATCACATCATGTTTACAATCTCCAGAAACTCAGGGCTATAAATCGATATCAGATGATAATGTAGACCATCCAGAAGATTCCTATGTGGGCGGAATAGCCGCAAATTACGACCAGTTGTCGACTGGGATGGGTGTCGAGTTTAGACAATCAAGCTATGCAGTTAGAATTCAATCAGATTTAACCGACTCTAACGCAAACACAGTGTATACTTTTACTTTGTCTAACGAAGGATTAAAAGCAAAAAACGCAAATGTTCAACCAGTGATGTAAATAAGATTTAGTTAAAATATTTGTATTAAATATATAAAAAAAATATATATATTTAATATATAATAATGGAACAACAACAAGATGAAATAAGAAATTTGTTACAAGTAAATGACCAAAAATCTCAAGGCTCTATCAGAGTTGAATCTGATATACTTGAGCCTAGTAGTGTGTCACAAAAACAATGTATATTTACCATACGTAAAGCAGGTATCCTCTCGAATGATTCTAGATTTATTTTGCCTCTTTATGCATCCAATACCACAACCCGTTTAACCTGTTTTGGTGGTGCTTACGGAATGTTGGAACGGGTCACACTGCGTACGGCAAGTGGTAACACAATTGCACAAACCGATCAAGTTAATTTTTTAGCCTCAATGCGTAATCATTTTGTGTCACAGGAGATAAGAGAGAAAGTGGGAAAATATAAAAACGGAACTTTTAATGTTTTCGGATATGGCATTAATACTTCAAATACCAATGAAAAAGGCGTTTTACAATTATCCGATATTAATAAAGAAGGCAATGATATTAAGATGCGTCATCGATTATTTAACAACGCTGATGACCGTGTAGAATATGTTATTAGTTTACAAGAGTGCTTTCCTGAACTCTTCCCGTATTCCATTCCTCTGTTCACTTTAGAATCGAATGTTCAACTAGTTTTAGATTTTTCTGATGATGGACCTACAGGAGTTAGGGCGGTTGCTTCAACTGGTGTAGCTACTGATATTGGAAATGTTTTGATCGATACTGCTAATATAAAATTTATTTCTGATCATATTTTCATGAAACAAGAGACATTTGATAGAATTCTGGCGATGACACGTTCTCAACAAGGATTAGTAGTGCCATATGCTGATTATCAAACGGTCACACTTGTTAGAAATGCCCCTGCAGATGCAGTAGACGCAAATAAAAAAGAGACCATTAAATATAATGATAACATCGGTATGGCAAATCTTCGTCTTAAACATATTCTCATACATACGCAAATCGAAAAAACAGACCAGCATCCGTCTGCTGCTCAATCAATTGCGGGAAAATATGCGTCATCCGACTCTTACGCTGGAGTAGGTGGGCAAAAATACCAATTTAATATCAATAATGAAAATTATTATAATCAAGATTTGGAAACACAAGAATTTTATAAAGAATTAAGTGATGTTTACGGAACAGATGCCGAAATTCCTTACCCGATCTACACCGCTATCCCCAGTGTCAGCGATGGTAAATACGGGGATACATCATCATATGCACCTAATAAATTCTTAGTCACTGATGCTACATTTTTTGGAGTTTCACAAGCCCACGCACTTGTCGGTCAAGCTTGCATCGCTGGTGTAAATTGGTGTAATACACAACAAAGAGCTAATACAGGATTTAACGGAGTTGAGGTCTCTAACGCACCTATCACAATTTCATATCAACGAGATTATACAGCAGCCGAAGGAAATAACATTAAAACCCGATACTTTGCTTGTATTGAACGTTTAATGTCTATCAAATATGGACAAATTGAAAATAATTTTAGTTAAGAAGGAAAAAGGATTAGATTAGATTAGATTCATATTAATTAGGTGTAATTTTATAAAGTGTCCATTTCCGTGGGTATTATATAGTAACTACTTCTTTTTTATCCACGCAACGGGACACTTTTTTTTAGAATATAACAACGTAATTTTATATAAAATAAGAACTATTTTATATAAAAGGAATAAAAATATAGAGAAAATAAAAATATAGAGAAAATAATATATATTGATTAAATATATAATGGAAGGAACACAAAACTATATTATTGAATGTGCCCGTATTAATTCACTAGGAGCAAAAAAAAACAGTGAGAAAGGGAATGAGAGTTCATGGACTAATAAAATATCACCAGTTTTATTTAAGACAGGAGATGCACTCAATTTATCGAATGTTTTAATTAATATCCCTGGAGCGAATAGTGACGCAATTTATTTTCAAGGAAGTGAAACAGAACCAGGAACGAATATACAGGATAATTTTACTTTAATGAAAATAGGATTCCATATAAATCATAATGGAATTAATACAAGTGCATTACCGATAAGATATTTAACGACCACCGCTGGTGGTCAGGGTGATGCATCGCTAACAACAATTTTAACGGATACGGACAAAACATTGGATGACTTGTCAAATAATAAATACGGATCATTTTATGATTTTCAATATTTCAAGGGTGACGGGTCGTTTGGTTATGACAATGCGGGAACAAAAATTTTAGATGATTGGCAAAAAATATCAAATATCAAATTAGATTCTATAATGAGTTGTAATCCTAATTTTATAATGGATGGGCGTAAATTTGCAAAAATTAGCCCAGGTTATACGGGTTGGTGGCGTGATAATAGTGATACAGCATATAAGGGAAGAGGTATTGAACCGATGTTATTTACTCAAGATATTCCAATGCTACTGAATAAAGGTTTCACTAATCCGTCAGCAATTGCGGCACAGGTTACGATATTAATGAATCAAACAAATAAACTATATTCCGAGGACACTTATTTGCCTGAAGCTAATTCATATAAAACCGATTCTGGCAAGGATGATTTAAGACGCGTCAAATTATATAATTTTAATGGTTATTCATACAAAACCGTCACATGTAATTTACAAACAACACTTGATTCACAACATCATATATATGGTAATATTGCAGTTGATGAGCCTCTATTGTGGAAATACGGAATAAATATTATCTCAAATGCTGAAGTAGATAATATGAAGGGGTCACAATGGATAAAACCAACTTTGACAAATGCTGAAAATCTTACAATAGATTACCCGACCATTATATGGCAAAGATTTATCGGTGATGATCCATCAAATTTTGATATCGGTGATAATGCCCAATATGTTTTATATTCTCCTTGGAAAACTGATGTAGTTGATTCAGGCACAAGCAGTGTATTGACTATTAGTGGATTCAGTAAAGGATATATTCCCTTTAATGCTAATTATGTGAGTGCTATTACTGACAATGGCGATGGGGCAATGTTATATCCCACAAGTGATGAATCATATAAAATTGTACGTAATTCATCGTTAGGATCTAATTTAGATAATAATACATTATTTTATAATAATTCACATACATCAGAAACAGACTTAGTAGGTTATTCACGATTTATAGGTGTTTCAGGTGCGTGGTATGCAAGTGAACAACAAATATTTGTAAGTATACCCGATATACAAGATAACGCATACAGCCCCGCGAGTGCGTTTATTTCATTTACCATTCTCAGTGGTATACCAGCTTTAGAAATAAAATGTACTGGTATTGAAACAAATGAAAAAAATTATAAAGGAGGATTATTAACAGCTGAATCAGGAGGCATAATTGAAGGAGCTTCATATATTATTACATTTAATTTACAACATGTAGACCCCAATGAAAAAGACAATTTAGAGACAGATTTCACGGCAACGCCAATTTTAGTGAAAGGTAATGGTATTGGACCTTTAGACACTGAAGGTAACAATGTAATAGAATTTACAACAAATGGATCAAAAAGTATTTCTTTTACTGCAACTGGTACAAATGTGACATCAAATTCGATTCAATTTGGTATGGATTGTGACGGACATACTATCACATATGTGCATGTAACAAATATTTCTATAATTAGAACAAATATTGGAAATGATGAACCGTATATAATATCGAATATGTGGACATCAAATTATAATAATCCGGACAATAATAAAATATATTTTATACAACAGGTAAATGGTGATGAATCTATTGAAGTTTCAATAGCCGATTTAGTACAACCCGTACAACCTATAATGTATCCAAACACAAACTTTAATCATACTTACACAACCGTTGAAAAGGGTCTTGTATTTAGATTTGTCGGTAATGAAATTGTAGTTACTGATAACATCGGATCTAGAGATGATTCAGTGGCTATTTTATATTATCAAGATGATGGGAATAATTATACTTATTGGATGTATCAACGTGAAGATGATTTATCGTCATGGTTTTTGATTCGTACAACCTTATATTCTGGAGCAGTGTTAAGGGATGGATCAACAATTGGCGACACAAAAAGCGATGAAGTGTTATTAAAAAATCAATTTAGAACAGGTCAACAATATTATGATTTAGAAAATGTGGATGATTGGCAAATGACAACAAATTATGTAAATTTAGATACAGGGCTGACCTGGGAAAGTAATATATTTGGACAAAATGACTTATATGTGATTGACAATTATGTGGGTTTATTGAGATCATTTGAATATAATACAAATATGTTATTTTATTATGATTGGAAAATTACACCAATTGACGTAGAAACAGGGATATCGGAAGATTTTGAAATATATTTACAAATAACAAATGATGACGGTACACAAGGCAATTATCGGTCCGAAAATACCGAAGATTACGGTACATGGATATTGAATGGGGCTCAAATTTCTTTTACAGCCACCGAAGGAGATGATTTTTTATTTACAACCGCTGACAATGTTGACACAAATGATAAAATTAGTATTACAATTGACATAAAAAATGAAGATTTTAATAATCCAGGAGGCTTACCCTGGAATACAAGTAGGTATTATTTTTGGTCATACACAGCGTACAGAGGGTCGGGAAATTATATAAAATATTATGTATCATTACTCCCAGATGAACAAACTACTAATGTTTCACTAAGTGGCACAACGGGTACAACATATACAACAGATTCCGAAGGAACATGGGTGTTAGATCTAAATACCAAAATATTTACAAATGGAATCGCCGCAGATTCTATAACATTAGTGACAGAATCTAATATTAATTTGTCTGATATTGTTTTATATGAAACATCAACAAATAAAAATATCAGCGGAAATATATTTAATGTTCCAATTGATGGACACATGTATGGCGGTGAATTTCCTCACTACGGAACATCTACAATTGAGAATGATTATACGCCTACTATGTATCTTGGATTCAATGCGGCAAATGATGCAAACGGATTACTTAATGTTACTACGGGACATTGTTATGATAAAATAGATGATGCGTTCGCTTCAAATAATGGTAAAAAATGGCAGTTGGCCAGATCTGATACAAAATATCAATTTAAAATATACAGAGAATCTGACGGCGTTGAATTATTGTTACTTTCTGCACCAGACACACAGATAAGGTATTCAGGTTGGATAATATGTAAAACACAAAAAATAACGGTAGGCGAATTAACAATAAATGATACATCTATAAAATCTGTTAAAAATACTGCATGGATAGCCACAGGAAGTGAAGATATAAATAATAATTTGGAATCACTCATGACAAATGGAGAAACGGGAATACATTGGCAAATGTTATCGAATGCAAACGGAGGAAGCGTTGTCGATCGTGGATTGTTTCAAAATTTCCAAGATCGTGACGTAGAAAATTTTAAAGCATACATAGCAAATCATCAAATTTTACTCACTAATATAAAATATACACAATCAAATATTGAAATGTTTGAAAAGTTTTTTAGATATAATGAAGTATATGACGGCGATAAAGAAATACGAACAGATATTTCGAATGATACTGACAATTTTTATATACAAATGGATTTAGGCAGGGGTTCTGATATTCCTGATGTGTCTCATGATAGTGACGTTACTAACACAACTGGACAAACACCCCTTCAACCTTATTATATGTATGATTCAGGAATTATGGGCAATAATTCTAATTTGGGTGCAATGTCTCCGATGAAAAAATTAAATGACCAAGAACAGCGTATACGAGTTCACACAGGCTGGAAAGATAATTATGAAAATAGATTAATCACGAGCGGTACTCTCGATTATGAATATTGTTACGCTGACTCAATTACAACTACTGAATTTAAAAGAGATTATTCAGATTTATACAATTATGTCAAAACGAATAATATCGGATGTTTTCCCGTTAAGGCAAAGGATGGAACGTTGCGAATCGCTTTTGAAACATATCAAGATTACACAGGGGATCAATTATTTAAAATACAAAATTTTACATATTTTGTTTATTCTCCGATGACTGTTGATCATGATTATGTCACGTTATGGAATAGCGATTATCCAGCACGTAAAGACAATGATTATAGTTATACCGCAGATTATAAGGATTATTGTAATTTTATAAATATTGGTGCTACTAAACCTGCCTTTGATTATAATGAATCATTAGGAAAATTTAGTTGGAAATATTGGTATGTTCCGTCAATGTTCAATAAAGTAACGGGAGCAGACTCAAACCTGGGCGAGGAGGCCGCACGGCTGTACGACAACGCAAACAACATCATATTTAGGGATTTTCCCGCGGGATATAGCAAAATGGCGGATGACAACAGACGTCATATAGGCATAAATGACAGTCAGTCGGGCATCTATTTAATGGATGCTTATTTTAAAAATATTGATGATAAAATGATGAGTAGTTCAACTGATAGTCGGGCTATTATGATGACTACCGACAATTTTTATAATTCAATATGGTATCGCTTAGGGTTCACTTATTATGGATTGAAACCTATCAAATTCACTACAAAAAGTTTTCATGATAATAGATTTTCAAATAAATCGTATAATAGCACAATACTTAGTAGAGATGAAGGGATTGTGCCATTTGCGATGAATAGCAATATAAGTATACAGAATATGCCTGGACTGAATGTTTATAGTCAAAATAGTGGCACAAAAGATACAGAAAATCCCAATGTAGGTACGCCTATTTATGGTCTTGGATATAATAATGCTCTTACCGTTGCCGCGGAGACTGAATCAGATGTAATGTATTCACAAAATTTACCCATTAATATTACTTCAGGATTTTTCCGTATATACACAGATTTACCGACAGATACGCTACAATACACAGCGGATCAGAATTTAAATTGCATTGGTATTGGTCTTTTAAATTATGCATCATCAGGTCAATTTTTCTTCTCTTATCAGATGGACTACGGTGTATCGATTACACGAGATGTACTGATAAATAATATTCATATTGAAATTCGTGATGAAAGAGGACAACAAGTACAGGGACTCGGTGAACGCTCAACAGTTGTTTTAAAATTATCTCGTAATATATCAATCGGTCCTCCAAAAGAAGACCCCGAACTAGAAGCACTCACAAAAATTGAAATGGACTTAGAAGACGGTCATGAATCGAGTGATAATAAAGTTAATGATGCTGACCCTATGGGATCAAAGAGTGATAATCGATTATATGATAATCTTGTATCAGAATTTTTAAAACAAATTGTTGAACAAACACATGTAAGCAGAGGAGATACACAAAATGATATAATAAATGACGTATACAGAAATTTACATTCGGCGTTGAATAGTAATGTTTTTAGTGAAATTCGTGATAAAATCACAAATAAAGATTATGCGGGTATCAACGATATGTTGAATACACAGTATCACACTGATATTAACCTTAACGGAAACGGACAAATAATAAAAGGTAATGTGCCCAGATATAATGATTTACATGTTTCCGATAATATGGGTTTTGAAATTTACAAAAATCGTAATAATTTTAGTAAGGAACTTGTAGATAAACTGATTAGTACAGATAAACACGTACAAATGAGTAAATATCGAAAAGGAACGTATAATGCCACCTTAACATCAGCCGAACGACAATTTATAAATAAACGAATTATGCCTAGTGCTCGTCCTTATGTATCTTTATTTGAAACAACACGACAAGAACAAGATGAGCTAGATTCAAAAACATCAACATATTTGAAAAGAATGAAAGATAGTTACAAAGAAGGCAATATTCGTGAATTTAAGAGCAATTTAAGTAAATATTTATATCGTGTATCTGATGTATTAGGGGCAAAGGGTAGCATTAATAAAGAAAATGCCTCAATGATGAAAAAAATTGTAGGCAAAATCAATGATAAAGACATATATAACCCCAGAAAAACAAAAATAGAAAAACAAAATAGATCACAAATGGAACAAGCAGACCGAGAAAGCAAACATGATAATGTTAAATTTAAAGAAGATCACGCTAAAGAACAAGCTAACGAAGTTCACGGCGAAGCATTAGAACAAAAAGAGTAATTTTAAGAAAAAAAGTGTCCAGTTGCGTGGATAAAAAAAGTAATACTACTATATAATAGTCACGGAGTCGGCCATTTATAGTAAGCACTAAACGAAGAGTTTTTTGACGAATACCTTACCTATTTGTCGACTCATCGCAATACATAATCCGTGACTTTAGCTTAATTATCGATGATTTTTTCGTATTTTTTGACCATGACTTTAAAGCAATTATAAATATTTTTCAATAAAAATAAACCTTCCTTGAACATTTGACTTTTTACTAATTTAATAAATTTTACTAATTTTTACTAAATTATCTACTAGACATCTTACTGACTCGGCGAGACGATAAGACCTAAAATATATAATATAATACATTTTAGACCTAAAAGCAGACTACTCACCTTACCCACCCATCCCACACACATTCTTCG
>Ga0208770_1000485_pt1 | contig 25180 bp, 24 predicted proteins | sample AntAceMetag02UK9_FD_184771 | JGI IMG/M metagenome (GOLD analysis project Ga0208770, IMG submission 184771) | Saline lake microbial communities from Ace Lake, Antarctica - Antarctic Ace Lake Metagenome 02UK9 (SPAdes) (version 2) | ecosystem: Environmental > Aquatic > Non-marine Saline and... | reverse complement strand
GTGAATCACTAAGGAAAAACATCAAACTAAAAGGTTGAAAATTAACTAAATTGCCCTTGAAAATATCGTGAAAATAGTGGCACGGTATCATCATCACAGGTGGCACTGTATCACCGGCATACATACTTTACGTCCATACGCCTTTAATTGAGTGAAAACTTCTTGAAGAATATCTACATCAAGGGTCTCTTTTAATTTTGATAATTGTTCAAAATAGTTCTGAAATTCTGAACTGGTTAAAATTTCGTTTTCTGTGAGTTCAAAAAGTAAATCTTCTACTTTTTTAAGTGAAATTGAATTATAGTTTATTTGAGTATTGACCTCAATTGAAAAATCAATAGAAGGAAAATAAGCTGAAACTTTCATTCTTTCCGACCTATCAACGTTAATCATCAAGTCGATATCACTATTTTCGGGTAATAATGTTGGCAAATCTTCACCGCTAATGATTACATCTAATACGTGTTCATTATAAATTACTTTTGTGCCTTCTGCTCCGTGGGCTCCTTCGTATATGGGGATTTTGATGAAATCAGATTCTACACCTGGTCGAATTGGTAACTCTGTTTTAATCCCATTATATGTTCCTACTGCTGGTATAGATTGGTTTTTTTCTAATCCTCTAATGGTTCTAAAAATTATATTTCCTGTTGTTTTGTCTTTTATTTCTATTCCAATGTTATAGGCCAAAGTTGCATTACCAATTTTGTTTCCTTGCTCAATTTCAAAACGATTAGGTTCACTTTCTAAAATATTTCCTTTGTCGTCAAACAGAACAATTTCAAAAATATTAGTTTTTCCTTCGTTCAGTTGAATTTCAACAACCTCCCCAATGGTATTTATTTCTATTTTTCCACTTGACCAAGCTTGGTCATTTCTTGTAATTTCTACAAATACTTTTTCAGGAATTTCGCCTTCCGTTTTTTCTGCTAAAATTTTGACTGGTACAAATTCTTCTATTTCTATTGTTGAAGATTCATTTGCAATTTCTAATTGAATTTTTGTTTTGTCTCTTGTTTGTTCTCGAATTTCTTCTGAAACATTAATTGTAGAAGCATATAATGCAGCTCCTTTTACAATGGCAGTTTTAGGGTCAATGCTTGTGTCAGGTTTACATATTTGGTCTTCTAACATTTTCCGTAGTATTGGCGAAAAAGTTGGGCTACCAACAAGTATTAATGAATCTAAAGCTGAACCTTCTAAATTATTTCGTTTCAATAAACTTTTACTTATCTCTATTGCCTTTTGGAAAACAGGCGAAAGAACTTGTGTAATATCTGCTTGTGTAATGGTTATATCCAATTCAATTTCTTCTCCTTCATCATCTTCACCAAGCTCTCCCATATCTGAATAAATTGTGCATTCTTCATCATAAGTGAATTTCTTTTTGGTATCCTCTGCATAAAATCGTAGAGCATTACGTAGAATCTGTTTTTTAATATGGTCCGCTAAAATGGAATCAATTACGAAATTCTCTTTTATATATGGCAAAATGATTTCATCAACAATTACAAAGTCCAAATTTTTACCGCCAAGATAGTTGTCTCCTTCGGTATCTATCACTTTCATTATACCTTCTTCCACTTTCAAAAGTGCAGCATCAAAAGTTTCGCCACCAAAGTCAAATACCAACCAAAAACCATCTTTTTTGTCTGAATCTAAACCATAAACCATTGTTGCAGCAATGGACTCTTTAATAATTTCTACTTGTATTAAACCTGCCAATTCTCCTGCTTCTCTAACAGCTTCTATTTGATTGATTTTATAAGCATCAGGAACAGTTATGACTGCTGCATTAATATCTGTACTTTTTTCAAATGAAATAAGTGTTTTAATGATTTCAGCAACTAATTCTGATGAAGTAAACGTTTTATTAGCGTTAGTACTGTAGTAGGTTTTATCGGTTCCTAACGTTCTTGTAAATTCAACGAAAGAGTTGTTTGCAGATTTACTCCAATCTCTTTGATTATTTATGATTCCTCGTTTATGAGCGTTATAGGCAGAATCTCCTACTTGTATAGAACCCTTATTGTTGAAGTAAATGCAAACTGGCATTTTATCCTTTAAAGCATTACTTTTAAGAATTACAGGTATTCCGCCTTCCATTTTTGCAATTGAAGCGGAACTTACACCTAAATATATGCCGTAGTTTACTTTCATTAATTTCCCAATTTTTTAAACGAGTCATTCTCCAAAAGTGATTTCAGTTGCATAATGGCTACTTTGTTAAGTTGTATCAATCTATCTTTTTGAGTTAGACCTTGTTCAATTAATAAAGCATTGATGCTTTCCATATTACTCAATACAACCAATTGTTCAATACTGGCATCATCACGCATATTTCCTTTTGCATTGGGATTTTCTTCTTTCCATTGTCTTGCAGTAATTCCAAAAAGAGCCACATTTAGCAAATCTGCTTCATTGGCATAAGTAAAATTGATTTGAGTTTTTGAAATTAGATTTGGAATGATGTTTTCCTTAATAGCATCTGTATGAATCTTATAATTGATTTTTGAAAGCGTTCTTTGTAAGTTCCATTCTAAATTTAATCGATCGCTTTCATCGGTTTTTAGGCGTTGGAACTCTTTGATTAAATACAGTTTAAATTCTGCACTAATCCAAGAGGCAAATTCAAAAGCAATGTCTTTGTGAGCAAAAGTTCCGCCACCTCTTCCTGTTTTAGAAATGATACCAATTGCATTTGTAGTATCTATCCATTTGCTTGGAGAAAGTGTAAAGCTATTATTTCCTGCTTCTTGAAAAAGGGGGTCGAATTCGACCCCTTTAAAATTAGGGTTGTTAATACGTTCCCATAAACCAAGAAACTCAACTGTGCCTCTGTTACGAAACCAATTTTTAACCACATCTTTTGGTTCATCCTCATTTTTAATTCGAGCAATATCTGTTAAAGAAATATAGTCTTCCTCCTTTTTGTAAAAGATGGAAATCTCACGCTCTTTAACTTTTAGTATGGTTATTTTTTTACTCATTATTTGCCTTCTTAACTTTTAAAGTGGTCAAATTCGACCACTTTAAAATCTGGATTGTATAATTGCTCCCAAGTGCCTAAAAATTCAAGTGTAGTACGTGTTCTAATCCAATTTTTAATAATGTCTGCTGCTCTGCCACTTCCGTCTTTGGCATTTGCCATATCCGTAATGCAGATATAATCAGAATCTTTGGCAAGAGATAAATTGATTACCGTACCCTGAACTTCTATTTGTTTTGTTTTTGCCATAATTATTTCATCCTTCAAGTAGACAACTGCTATTGCAACCTAGCGTACCACACTCTGGACAAGGAACATCTGGGTCTGATACCTGCAATTCAATAAGTGAACGAACTATTGGATGCAATTCATCTACAGTTGGGTTCTCCCCAATAATCTGTAGACCTTTATTTAAAAGTGTTCTTGCTCTACCGCTATCTTTCCAATGGTATGAACCAAAATCATCATTATGTCCTCTTACAAAATTGATTAATTGATATATAAAAGTCAATTGAATAAAGAAGCCTTCAATTTCCTCCAATAGGGTATTACCATATTTAACGTCTTGATCTCTTATGATAACATCTAATTGCTCACGTAATTGATTGACTAATTGATTAGTTTTTTCGTTTCCTAAATCAGAGTTAGCTTTTTCTAATCGGTAAAATTCTTCTTTTAATTGCTCTTCTAACTTTGGCCATTCTGTAGTTTCATTTAATTCATCAATAGACTTTAATGACTTTCTAAGATTTGAGATTACCTGCTTTTGATTATCAACATCATTTTTATTGTTTTCAAAAGCTTTTGAAATTTCATCTATTTCATTTTCTATTTTTTGAAGTTTTGCAGCATCAGAACTTCCTTCTTCATTTAATTCATCAATACTTCCTTGAGCTTTTTTTATTTCGTTTTCCAACCAATCTGTTTGAAGTGATTCTTTGAAACTGTTTGCTTCTATTTCGTGAGTGTAATCCAAATATGGGAAATAAGCAGTAACAGTAATTTTTTCTGACCTATCAATATTTACGGTTAAATCAACATCACTATTTTCTGGCAGTAAGGAAGGTAAGTCTGCTCCTGATATTTTAATTGTATTTACGTGTTCGTTATGGATTGCTCTAGTACCTTCAGATCCGTGCCCACCTTCGTAAACAGGAATTTTGATAAAATCAGAATCCATTCCTGGTCGAATCTGTTTCTGCGTTTTTAGTGCATTTGCAGTACCAACAGCTGGAATAGATTGGTTTTTTTCTAAACCTTTAACTGTCTTAAATCTAATTTTGCCTGTTGCTTTATCTTTCAATTCTATTCCTACATTGTAAGGCAATGTTGCAGAGCCAATTTTTGAGCCTTGAATAACACTAAAACTTGATGGTTCACTTTCTAAAAGATCTCCTTTGTCATCAAAAAGAACGACTTCAAAAATGTTAGTTTTGCCTTCGTTCAATTGAATTTCAACAACCTCTCCAATGGTGTTAATTTCTACCTTTCCACTTGACCAAGCTTTATCGCCTCTAGTAATTTCTACAAATACTTTTTCAGGAATTTCACTTTCCATTTTATCTAACAAAATTTTGATAGACACAAATTCTTCAGTTTCAACGGTCGATGATTCGCTGGCAATTTCCAACTGAATTTTAGTTTTATCTCTTGTTTTTTCCCTTACTTCTTCCGAGACGCTAACCGTAGAGGCGTACAGTGCAGCACCTTTTGAAACTACAGTCATTGGGTCAGCACTCGTATCAGGCTTACAGATTTGCTCTTCTAACATTTTTCTTAAAACAGGCGAAAATGTTGGCCCTCCAACAAGTATTAGTGAATCTAAAGACGAACCTTTTAAATTCTTACGCTCTAACAATTTTTTACTTACGTCAATTGCTTTTTGAAAAACAGGTGAGAGTGCTTTTGTAATATCTGCTTGTGTAACTGTTATGTCCAATTCAAATTCTTCCCCTTCATCATCTTCTCCGGGAATATCTCCTAAATCGGATAAAATGTTGTGAGTATCGTTAAATGAAAGTTTGATTTTGGTTTCTTCTGCATAGAATTTCATTGCATTACGCAAAATTTGCTTTTTGGTATCGTCAGCCAAAATGGAATCAATCACAAAATTCTCTTGGATATAAGGCAAAATAATTTCATCTACAATGGCAAAGTCCAAATTTTTACCTCCAAGGTAGTTGTCTCCTTCGGTATCAATCACTTTCATTATACCTTCATCAACTTTCAAAAGTGCTGCATCAAAAGTTCCACCACCAAAGTCAAACACTAACCAAAAACCATCTTTTTTATCTGAATCTAAACCATAAGCCATTGATGCAGCAACTGGTTCTTGTAACAATTCTATATGATTGAAGCCTGCTAATTTTGCGGCTTCTCTTGTTGCTTCCTTTTGGTTATTTTTAAAAGCCGCTGGAACTGTAATAACAATGGAATTGACGTTTTCATCTTTTACAAAAGATTTCAAAGTTTTCAGAACTTCTGCTGATAACTCTTCAGAAGTCAAGTCTTTACCAAGGTTTGAACTTGAATAAGTTTTATCACTACCCATTGTTCTTTTAAACTCGATATAAGAATTGGAATCAGAATCATTCCAAGTTTTCATTGCTTTGAGTTTATCTCGTTTCAGAGCATTGTAGGCACTATCTCCAACTTGTATTGCTTTGTTCTTATTGATATAAACCGAAGAGGGCATTGTATCTTTTAAAGTGTCCGTTTTTTTAATGGTTGCATCTCCATTTTCCATTCTGGAAATTGCGGAATTGGTGGTTCCTAAATCAATTCCGTAATCAATTTTTGTTCTTGCCATTTTTTATTTTTTTTATTCTCCTACGCTAACTTCAATTTGAGCTGCTTGTATCATCTCGCCTTTAAAGTTTACTTGTGGTTTTATAATTCTTGAAATAATGTGTTTTCCTGTTTCTAAATCCTCACTTGGTGTGAAATTGGCCGTTACTTTCATTCCTTCATTATATTCTTTACCCAACATTTCAACTAATTCATACCCATTGGCGGCAAAGTTGTCCTGAATACGTTGGACAGAAGAATTCAATTGTTTTAATCCTTTGGTTTTTTCATCCATTTGGGTTAAGTTCTTTTGCATTCGTACAATTTCATCCGCAACTTTTAAGGCTAATGAATGGTCTGCTTTTTCATTGGAAATACTTGGTTGTGATTTGCTTTCTTCTTGTTTTAGTTTTAGTTGTGTTTCCAAAACCTCCAATAATTTATTATCCAACTTCACACTTTCTTCTTCGAGTGAAGCTTTGGTGTTTCTGATTTGGGTTTCTACATCTGTTTTACTGGAAGCAATGCGTTTGCCTAGTAACCAATAAATCAAACCACCTAATAAAATGGTGGCTAAGGTCGCTATAATCCAATAAAGGCGGTTCTTTTCAACACTACTATCCAGTTTAGCTATTTGAGTATCTGCTTTTTGTCCTGTTTCTTGGATTTTCGTTCCTAGATCATTGGAAATGGCTACAATGTTTTGCTTATTGGTTTGAATGAGCTGACTGAGACTGTCTATTCTTTCCATCTGTTTGTCGCTCTCATTTACCAGACCCTCAATAAGTTTGTTATCAGATTTAAGTTTTCGAGTGTTGCCGCTGATAACTTGTCTATTTGCATCAATAAGTCTTGTTAGACTATCAAGATAGCTACTAGAACGACTTCTTTCAGATTGCAATTTTGAAATGGTTTGGTCGTACATTTCAATGGTATTGGTCTGTGCTTTCAGCTGCTGGCTGAGGGTGTTAATGTCTTTTCTCTGCTCGATTAATTGGCTTTTTATTGTTGGTATTTCTTTTGCCAAAATAGAATCTTGTTGCTGTTGTGCAAAGAGATTTGATGCTCCTAGAAATAGAGCTATGAGTATAATTTGTTTCATAGTTAATATTTTGTTGTTGCGAGTTCTGTAGTTAGTTTTTGAATTCTTTTTTCTTCTACTTTTAAGTCCATTTGGTTTTCTTTTAGCGACTTATTTAGCTGGTCAATTACCTTTTGTTGTTCTTCAATTTGTGATTTTCTATTAGAACTCGCTCTTAAAAACTTGAACTCCTCGATCTCATTCATTTTATTTTGAGCTGTCTTTATTTCAGATTCATAATAATCCTTCCGGTTTATTTCTTTTAGTCTTTCATTTGCACTAGCTATTTCTTTTTTTAGTTTATCCGATGGTGCCAATTCAACTGTAAATTCATTTGTGTGAATCAGGTATTCATCTACATAAACTTCAATTCTGTGTTCTCCGATCATATAAGTACAATCGTCATCATTTCCCCAGCTTGACAAACGGATTGTGTTTGATTTGGTCTTAAGTTTTTTCGTGCTAGACAAAGAATAATTATTTGGTGAGATTCTCCAATTTCTGTTTATTGTACCGTCTGGATTTATGTATTTAAGGTAAAACACAACAGAAGTTTCTTTGGTCACCTCTATATTGAGAGATAAGCCAATATGTCTTATGAATTTAGTGTAGAGAGGTTTATTATCGGTGTTAGTAATTTTAGAAGACCAGATTTTGAAGGACAGATTTGGGGGTATTTTTCTGTATTTTTCAATAATATAATCGATGAAAAGTTTGTTCTGAGAATATTTTTTCAACCAATATGCCAGCTCAATAAACTCAGCTTTTAATTCAATATTTGAACTAGATTTAATTTTATGTAGTCGTTCTTCTGGTAAAACTTCAATTAACATAAGGTTTACCTTCATCCAATCTATTGAATTCATAATACTGTCGTCTACGGCAGATTGATTTATAGAACTGCGTCCTAATCTGATGTCAAAGTCAGTTTCTTTGAGTCTCTTTACTTCTTGTCTTATTTGAGTCTCATTGGTTTCATAAGCTTCTTTTACCGATCGTAACAATTCAACTGCCTGCTTCATTTCTTGGTCTTTCATCTCATCTAGAGTTTCAAGACTGTCTTTAGCTCTATCTTTTGTCAATTGACCGACGGCAATGGTTAATGCTGTTTTATTTAGTTCTTGGGCTTGTACCAAGTAATCTTCATGCGAATTGTTGTCTTGACTTTCATTAAAGTAATCAATACCACATTGAATTATTTCGTTTGCTAATTGGTCAGCTACCGCTTTGTATTTTGGGTCGCTTTTGCCTAGTAAAGATTCTAAAAGTAACAAGTCCTCCTTGGTATTTGTGAAAAGCCTTATACCAAATTCATAGGCATTCCTTTTGTCTACTTGATGTTTCTTTTTACAGCTTTCAATTTGGCTTTCAATTTTATGTATTGGCTCTTCTGTGAATTTTTTGGAAAGGTATTTTTGTATTGAGTCGTTACAGCTGCTAAACAGTCGCAATGTTTCAGCGCTTGAATATTTGTTTTTGAATTGCGTCAGCAACTCATCAACCAACTTTTCAATTTGCTTTTCTTTGTTAATTGTAAATGTTTCATCAGCTACGGAATGAACGAATATTTCGAAATAGTCTAATTCAATTAATTGGATTTTGACTTCAATTCCTTCTTTTATAACTGATTGACTTTGACTTAATAATTTGTGAGTTCCTAGATTATTGAAAGCAGAGAAGTTTTTAGAATTCACTTCTTTATTTTGAGTTACCTTTTGCCAAATATCAAGTGACTTTTCTTCATTTCCATTTTTCAAATATTCAATTGCAGTAATGTCAAATGGGCTTACATTCAAAAACCAAAATAGGGCGTGACTAATTTTGTCTTGGTTTTGCTCAATATTTGAGAATGCTTTATTGATCGAATCCTCGGTTCTTACAAGCGTTGAAAGAATTTGAAAATCGTACACAGATTTGATTTCTTTTCCGACCCTAGCAAATGCTCTGATTTTTCCTTTTTGTTTTTCCAGATCCCTTGCAGAAGTGTTCGATAAGATGCCTATAATTCGATAAGGGTTGTTATTTATTAACTCCATATTTTGTTGGGCGGTTGAAATTAAAGTAGTCAAAAAAGACGAATAAAACGGTTTTAGAATTACAAGGTACAATTGTAATTACTATCGTGCAATGGCACATGATTGATAGGTGTTTTACGGGCAGTATTTTTTTTATTTATCTAGATTTTTTTACAAAAACCAAAGGTTATCTTTTCCAAATTCAGGTATTTCATTGTCGTCAAAATGAGGGAGCATTTCTGCGACCATTTCAGGGTACTTGATGGTAACAGGTAAGTTCTGTTGTCTTACTGATTTCCAGTACATACGACTAAACTGATATACCTGGTCAATCAATTCCTTTACCGTCTTATATTCTTCTACTAATTCTTGTTCATTACAATAGATTTTCAGTTTAATCGGGAAAGGAAAGCCGTCATGAAATCTGTAGAATTTTGCGTTGTATCGTGTGTTGTTGAATAGTAGGAATTTGTTGTATCCAACCTTTATGAATGTGCCACTCATTGGCATAAGGTCTGCCCAACTGTTATCAAATGCAACAATGTCTGAGGATTCTGTTTTGTTTATGGAAACAATAAATACTGGTATTTCTAAACCAAGGTCTTTGAGTCCATCTTCTATTGGTTGTAGTTCCACTTGGCTCATGCTCTTATAGAAGTGGATAATGAGTCTTTTGATACCTGTATTTACCTTTGCGTACTCTTTTACCGCTCTGATAATTGAGCTAGCTAATTCCTTTGTTGGGTCTTTCTGGAAGCATTCGATTGATTAAATTTACCATTGTTAGCGAAGCTAAAAGCACTCCCGATATATTGTATGTCAACCTCTGAGTTTCTGAAAGCTCCAATCCCTACAATCAATTCGTTCTTGAACTTTGTATCTAGTTTCCAAGGTATGCCTTTCAATTTGGCTAAAATTGCAATTGCAATATTCGGTAGGCTGTAATAGTATTGTTCATTAGTCATTACCTTTCCTCCATCAATTACCTGTGAGGATACACCTGCTTTTAACAGTAATTCTTTCAGCTTGTAGTATATCTTTCGTCTTGATTTGTCTGGTGAGTTCTTGTAGAATGGACTGATATAAATGGCGATGTACTGAATATCTGATTCAAAGTGTTTGTTGGTAATGGCTTCATAGATTTCTGGCCATGGATTGTCTCTGTCTTCAAATCTAACGCTGAACCCTTTTTCATTATGGTAAGGGTATGTATAAACTTGACCAATCCTTTGAAGCCAGTCTCAGTTCCTTTGAAATAACTGTCCATCTTCTGAGCGATGGGCTGATCATTTTTATGAAAGATAAAAAAATAGTGAATTTTAGTAGTAGGGCTTAATCCGAAAGGGCCATGCTCTTTCATCCCATCCATTGGCGCAATACCAGAACTTTCTTTACCGAATAAAAGGCGGTTACTGGAATTGTCGACAGACCCAATATTGATTTTATTTACAGGTATGAATCCATTTGAGGTAATAGGAATAATAGTTTTGAACTCTTCCGTATTCAAGTATTTAGCATAGAATTTGTCAATTCCGTGTCTAAATTTTTTATACTTATTGGTTTTGTCTGGTGCTTCCGCCTTTTGCAATAGTGCATCTCTGATTTGAAAATTCCAGATAGGATAGACCTTGTCATAGTCTCGTTTTCCACTATCAGGGAGGTTATCAAATCGATACAGACGTTTTTCAAATATTACCCAATTAATATCAGTAGGCGATACATCTTCCAATAGGGTGGAGACTGGATGTTTGAAGATTTTGGATTTTCCATCAAAGGCTAATAGCAATTACAGACTGTCGGAAACGGTCTTAAACTGTACTTTAAGAGAGAAGCGGTCAAATATTTTATACTTTCCCTTTATGTCCTGTTTTTCACTTGGAAGCCAAACTTCTGTATCGCTTATAAAATTTGGCTTTACTAAAAATCCTTTCCCTTTGAAATGGCTATGGATCAGTGAATTATAATATCTCTTTAGTACTGAAGATGAAAAGGTAGAATTACGGATGGTATATGACCTCTCTTCACCCTGCGCATTTTTTTTGATTTCAAACTGTGGACTTGTTGGTTTTGATGCCGCTAAGAAATCTTCCTGCTCAACTGTAAATGATGTGTAATAATGATCTTGCTCCCCATACTTTTCAATGACCTCATCAGGCACTAAGGATTTGTAAATCCGTGTGAGGTTATCTTGTTTCAGGTCAGTGAAGTAAAAGGTTTGTTCTTCCTGAGGATGATTGAATGTGAGTATGTTGAAACAGTGGTTAGATATCTTTTTTAATCTATGTTGGAATTAGGATTGGATTTTTTACCATAGGGTTTAGTCTCTGGTTCAGCAGCTAAATTAAGGTTGTAACCACTATCCTCTGTCAAACTCAACATTCTTTCAAAGTCATCGCACAATTGGTTGAGATTGTCTTTTGTTTCCCTTTTAAAAAAGTCTCCTAATTCTTTATTTCGGATGGTGTATTTTCTGTAGAGAATGGCAAAGTCGGCATAAATATCATCTTGTGAGAACGCTGAGCCATCATCATAGATTTTCGCAATCAAACGCTGGCCTGCCTCATCAGCCTTTATGAACTCGAATAGAGCAGTTATTTTTTCTTCAAAGTCAGCAATTAGTTCGGCAATGGCTTCTTCTTCCTGATTGCGTTTTTCTATTACTTTGAGAATGCTGTATTTATACTTATTTGACTGACCGGGATCAGTAGGGTTGGGGTTCTTTGGTTTGTTTTCTTTATCCTTTGGCTCTGCTGGTGCTACTATTCCAATTCTATTATCAAAGTAAATCTCCACATCATCAATAATCTCAGATTGCTTATTGATTTGGTTGTAAATCATGTTGTACTTACGCCAAAACTTCACCAGCAACTCTTCACTGTATTTCGGGTCTAAATCTATCACAAACTCTATGAGATTGAGTATTTTGAAGTATCCTAATACCTTGTCTTTAAGCTTCTTTGATTCTTCTTTTGAAGACCTGATATACTCGTCTAATCCGTCCTCAATACCTCTGATTAAAGAAATATCAGGATTGGTCGTGTGATAGGATTTGAATGATGGGAAATGCTTTTTGAATATGGTATGAGTATTCAACTCCTTGTTCAAGTCAACCAACTTGTCCTCATCTCCTAGCGGGTCAAAATCAGATACGACCACATTACTGAAATGCTCAAAAGCTACTTTGATGTTTTTGACATTGACATTCTTATATGAGAAGTCAATGATTTTACAATCGTTCTTGTACTTGGTGGTTCGGTTTACTCTTGAAATAGTTTGGATGGCATTGATACCTCTGATTTCCTTGTCTAAGAATAAGGTGTGCAGCTTTGGTTCATCAAAACCCGTTTGAAGTTTATCCACTACGATAATTAGTCCATTCTTCTTTATAGCGAAGTTTTGCAATACCTTTTCTTCGCTCAGTCCACCATTGAGACCGCTGGCACTTCTGTGCTCCTGACTGTCAGAATATACAATGTAAATCGGGGCGTCAGTGTACTTTTCATATTTCTTATGTGCAGTGAGCTTGGCATAATATTTATCAATGTAGCCTTTGTACTTTATGGCTGCTGAAATTGAGGATACAGCCAACATCGCTTTTCCATACCCTCTAATGTTATGGTAAACTGAGGAAAGCAATCGTTCTACTACGAACTTAGAAATGGCTTCTATACGCTCGTTATTGTTATAAATTTTTTTCTTACGAATGGCATATTTTTTTCCGTCTATGTCAACACCTGTATCGGTATCGTCTGGTATTTCTTCATAACCTGTATCTCCTTCAAAGCCTTCTGTTTCATTGTCGGGCACTTCAAAGAACATCTTAGCAGAAACCGGTACAATGCCCTTAATAGGGTTTAATATATAGCCGTCCTCAATAGCTTCACGCATGGTATAGCTATCGAATGGAATCCAAATTGCTTTGTTTTCGGCATAATGACTAAACTCACCAAATCGAGCCAATGTGTGGTCGCTTGGTGTGGCGGTGAAACCTACAATCAAATTCTTTTTGCTATGCTGTTGCTGGTACTCTTTGCTTTGATCAAAGCTGCTTTGTAGCTCGTCAAAGACACTTATCATTTCCTCATGCTGCAAGCCGCTATTGCTTCTGTGTATTTCATCTATCAAGAATGCAATTCTCATGGAAGAAAGCTTTTTTACTACGGCCTCATCCAAGATGGTATTCACAGAAATGAACTTTTGCAGGTTGACGACTACAATTCTTTTATCAGTGCTTAGTGCTGAAATAAAGGTTTTCTTGTCATTGGCCTCAATGAACATACCTTTCTGGATGTTCATGTTGTGCAGCAAAGAATCCAGTTGATCTCTTAACTGCAATCTGTCCACTACGAGCATCACTTTGTCATAGACATAGTTGCCGTCTTTGCGAAGGTCTTTCAGTTGGAGTGCTGTCCAGCCAATGATATTACTCTTACCAAATCCTGCTGCATACTGCAAAAGGAGGGAGTAAACCGCTTTGTTGTTCTGGTATTTCTGACGTTTGGCAATCAATTCTTTGATCTGAGTGTCGCCTATTCCTTTTGACTTCAGTTCGGCTTCCAATTTATTGATGAAGTAGTCTGGTTCATCCTCATGCGCTAGAAACTCACTGATTTTAGAAAGCACTTTATCTGTACCAAATTTCTGCTTTGGTCGTGGGCTTATGAGCCAGCCATCATTGTGTTTGTACTCTTTGGTTTTACTGCCTTCTTTTTTGATGAGTTCACGCTCAATGAAATTGTAATAGAGGATTTCTTTCTCTATCATCTTTTTGTCATACAATGCCTTGAATACTTCTTCAAATCGCTCCGTCTTGGAGGCATCTTTGTTTTTGAGCGGGTACGGTTTGAAGTCTTTTAGAATTTTCTTTTCATATTGTTCAAAATCATAGCTGTTAGCGGCTACCGTGTTTCTTATTTCATCAAACAAGCTGGCAATGTTTCTAATGACGAATGTTTCTGAAATGTCTGTTGAAGTGATGTGCATTGCCTTTTCAAAGATTTTCAGGAAGTCTTTTCGGAAGGTTTGCGAAAAGTCGTTTTTGTCTGCAATGGTCAAATACTTCTGGACTGCATTCAGGTAATCTTTGCTTACTTTATTTCTTCCATTCTTTTGTGCTGTTTGGTTTGTCCAGTTGCTTTTCAGTTCGCTATATCCTAAGAATATACCATTAAGAAAGAAAGACAGGTCAGGTCGGAAAGAGAAACGCTGCGGTTCGGCACTATGATTTCCTTTATATCGGAAAGTGTAGGGTAGTTCCTGAACTACCGAGAATATGTTTTGGTCAAATAAGTTATCCTCCTCAAACTCACTACCACTTGGATAAAACAAATGCAGCTTAACACCTTCAAAAGTCACTGACTTATTTGTATTGATGAAAATAGCCATGTTCATGGATGACTTTATTTTCTCATCCAAGAATTGGGTAAAGGCACTAAACAGGTCTTTTTCGCTTGGATATTTCTTCAGCAGCTTTCTGTAGTTGCTCTTATTCAATTCCGACTCAGAAATGAAATGCTTCAAATCCTCGATAATGAAGAAATTGGGTGAAACCGTATTGGCCTTTGCTTCTTTGTAGCCAAGCCCATCAGGTCTTTCGCATAGGAAGTGAATGAGGTATTTATCTTGTAGGTCTAGTTCCTTCATATTTTCTGATACTTGTCAATTAGTACTTGAACTAATCGTATTGAAAATCCCATTGTCAGAATTTGGATTTTTTGGATGAAGGGATTTCTTAATCTAACACTCCGGTAAATCCCAATTCAGACTACTTTTTTCCGTAATCCCGACTTTTATTCTTGGGATGCCTCAATCGTTTTACTTCTAAACTCTGCGCACCAAAATTAATCAGCAAACCTTTATCAAGGCTATATGCCACAAGGTAGTTGAGCCCTTGAGCCAAATGTACATCTTCCATTTTCACCAATGCTTTCAATTCAACCAACACTTCTCTTTCTACCAAAAAATCTACCCTTCGTGTTCCTATCTGCTCTTCCCCATAGAAAATAGGCATCTCCAGTTCTCGAGCAAAACTTAGCTTTTCATCGGACAATTCTATAGCCAATGCACGCTGATAGATCACTTCTTGAAAGCCATTGCCTAAAGTGGTATGTACTTTCATGGCGCAACCAATTATTTTGTAAGTGAGATCGTCTTGTATTTCTTCTTTCATATTTTTACTCTTTTGTCAGAATTTGGATTTTTCAGATGAATGGATAACAGGATTTTTTAATCCAATTATCCCATAATCCAACAAATCCCAATTCAGATACTTTGATTTTAATCCCCTTCATTATCCAGCTTTTCAATTTCCTTTTTCACTTCTTCTATGAGTTGCTTTTCTGTAGGCAAATAAAGTTGATACTTGCTGGCAATAATAGTATTGTTATCTGCTGGAAGTGTAATTTTCACTACTGCATCGTTTTTATCTGCACATAACAAAATTCCTATGGTTGGATTTTCAAACTCCTGCTGCTCAAAGCGATCGTAATAATTGACATACATCTGCAACTGACCAATGTCTTCATGGGTGATCTTTTGAGTTTTGATTTCTATGATGACAAAACTTTGCAGTAATCTGTTGTAGAATACCAAATCCACAAAGAATTCATCTCCTTCCAGATGAATTCTTTTTTGTCGGGCGACAAACGAAAAACCATTTCCAAGCTCCAATAAGAAATCATGCAAGTGAGTAATGATGGCTGATTCCAGATCTTTTTCGTAATAAGCGGCTTCTTGCTTTAAGCCCAAAAACTCCAACACCATTGGGTCTTTTATTATTTCGGTGGGTAGTGTGGGAATTTGTTCATCTCTTGCGATTTGTAAGACTTTTTTCACAGCACTACTCATTAGCAGTCGCTCGAATAACTGGCTGTTTATTTGCCGCTCTAGCTGTCTGGCAGACCAGTTGTTTTTTGTGCTTTCAGCAATATAAAATTCTCGTTTGTCTTCATTGTCTATACGAATGATCGTGCGGTAGTGCGTCCAGCTCAATTGCGAACGCAGTGCGTTCGCAATTGGAAATAGTCTGTAAAACTGTCTGCACATTTCCAATTGCCTCACCGAAAAACCACTGCCAAAAGTGGGCTGAAACTCCTGTGAAATGGTTTTGATCAAATACACACCATAAGCGGCACGGTCTTCTCCCTGTTGCTCTTCTTCAAAAATCACCCTGCCTATTTGCCAATACATCATGACTCGCTCCGTATCCACAGAGCGGATCGCCTTGTCTCTGGCACTCGCTATGATTCCTTGTATTTGCGATAGCAGTTCTTTTTTCAGTTCCATTTTGTCTTAACTCTGATTCATTTTGATTTTTTGATAAGCTATGATTTGTTTGCTCCAGTAGGCTTCATTACCCGTTTGAATTGTAGACTTCTACTGCCAAAGTTGATGAGCAAGCCAATATCCATCCGATAGGCTTCCAGATAATTGATGGCTTGTGCCAAATGCACATCTTCCAATTGAATAACAGCTTTCAGTTCAACCATGATCTGTTCTTCCACAAAAAAATCAACTCGTCTCGTACCTATATCTACTTCTTTATAATTGATTGTCATTTCAAACTCTCTAGCAAACTCCAATCCCTGACTTTCCATTTCGATAGCCAATGCTCTCTGATAAATCACCTCTTGAAAGCCATTGCCCAACGTTTTGTGTACTTCCATTGCACAGCCGATAATTTTGCCCGTCAATTCAGATAAGGGATATGCTTTATTAATCATGTTCAATTTGTTTTAACTACGATTTTTCATTCACATTTATTACTTAATCATAGGGATCATTTAATCACAAAAAAATCATAGTTCAGACCACCTTTATTTTACCCGTAACCACATCATTGATAAGCGTTTTACGAAGCTCTTTAAGGGTAGTGATTTGGGTTTGTACGTTTTTAATAATCTTGGCAATGGTATCCAGCTTAGTGTCAAGGAACTGGACTATCTCTTCTTGTGCCGTCAATGAATCTGGGATGTAAACTAAAAAATCATTAACTTTCTCCATCTTCAAATTGATGCGTGTAAAGCCTTTGCCCTCTATAATGAGTATCTGCCTATAATAGTCAGACAGCATTAAATAGTTGAGGTAAAATGGATTGCACTTGTGAGCGTTTACCCGGTATCCTTTGCAAAAACTGTTGAGGTAAGTTTCCTCAATATTCTCTGCCAGTACAGCTGTCTTGCCAATATCTTCATAACCCTCAGAACTCATCAAAAAGAAAATATCACCCTGTCTTACTTTATTCTGTCTTTCTCCTTCTGCTACTACCACTGTACCGAGATGATCTCGCTTCAAATAAGTGTTATTGGCAATATTGGTGAATGGAATGAACCCTTTATTGTCGGGGTTATCATCTTGGTTAAAGTCGTCTCCACTTTTACCCGATAAGCCACTAAATAGCTTGCCTAAATCTTTCAATCTGTATTTGAACCAACTGGTTGGTGTTTTGAATCCAAGCTCATTTTGTTCAAGCTTGACTGACTTGTTAAAACCGTGTGTGACCGTGTCATTAATCAGGCTTTTTCTTAGTTCCTGATAGTAGCCTATTTTCTTTTCCAAGAGGCTTACTTTACTATCAATGAGTTGTGTTTTGGTATTGAGATAGTTGGCTATTGCTGTTTGTTCTTTTAATAGAGGAACAATTATTTGAATACTTTTAAAATCATCAAATTTCATTGACTGCCTCATGCTTCCACCTTGTGAATAAAAAACCTTTAAAATATCAAAGGAATAAAGGAGGTAATACATGAAGAAACTGTCAATTTCTTTATTGAAGACCAGACCTAAATAGGCTGATGTAATTATCCCTTTGACCTTTGCAAGACCAACTCGAAGACTTTTTTTATCATTTTGGAGGTCAGTAAGACGAAGGATTATTGTCCCTGGCTTAACAATTTGATATGTTTCAAATGATGCAGGTAATAATCCAAAAGCGGTATCATAATCTTTTTCAATGATGTTACCATAACTCAGCGAAAGAAGGTTTTTTTCAACGGTAGCAATATTTTTTATCTTATTTTGATAGCTCAAATCTGTCGTTCTCAAAGTCTTCCAGTGAGACGGTATTTTACCAACCCAATCGATGTGAGAATCTTTATATGATGAATATTCTTTAATCCTCATCTGAAAGTTGGTTTTCTAAGATTGACAAATCGCTTTCTAAGGATTCTAAGTCCTTATTGATTTTGGAAACTTCTCTGAGTTTTTCAGGAGTATAGAAAACCTTATTAAAATTGACTTCAACACCTATTACATTGTCCACATACTCAAAAGGCTTTGTGATGTACTTTGCCATGAAATCAGCAATCCATTGTTCGTTTTCTGCTTCATCAGGAGAGTAGGGTATAATTTCATAGTCTTTTTGTAGGTCTTTGGTTAGCTCTACTGTAATGGCTATTGATGCTCCCTTGGTTTTGGTTGGTTTCTTATAAGATGATTTAATGACTATTTTACCACATCCTAATTCAGTTTGCTTCCCTGCTACTTCTTCAATGATGGTTTCCTTATCTGAATCATACCAGTAGGAGAACGTCTCACCGGTTGCTTTTTTGGCACTCACTTTCAAGTTTTGCTCTTTGTAGTTCAGTGCAGCAATCACTGGTTTCACTTCACTATCAAAGCGGTCTTGTAGGTTTGTGAATTTCTCTTTGTCAAAATCTGTAATATCAAATTCGCTTATTTCGATTGGCACAGTATCCGAATCAACTGTGATTTTCAAAGGAGCTAGTTTGATTGAAGTAACTTCTACCTTTTCACCCTCTTTGTTTTCTTTCACAGGCATATCAATATGCTTGCTGTTTTCATCCACATTGGTAAGCAATATGCTTTGCTTATTGAAGTAGAAGTGCCACTTGTCAAACACTTTGCAGTAGTCATTTTCTTGGAACTCTGTGAACGCTTTTACTATCTCCGCTCTGTTTTCTGGGTTCATCTGCTTACGCTTCTTTCCCTTACTTTTCTTTAGCGGCTCAAATAGCTCACTGGCATTGAGGAGCATCACTTTGTCCTTTCTATCGGCAGGCTTGTTTTTGTTGAAAATCCATAGGTAGGTGTAAATGCCCGTGTTGAAAAATTCATCTGTTGGCATCTGAATAATCGCTTCTACCCAATCATTGTCAAAGAAGTATTTACGAATGTTGCTCTCTCCACTACCAGCATCACCACTGAAAAGTGTAGAGCCATTATGAACCACTACCGAGAGACCATCATTGGCCAATTGATAAAGTATGTGTTGGGTGAATAGAAATTGACCGTCTGATATAGATGGTAGCGAAACAAAACGTTCTGTAGTATCGTTTTTGATGTCTTTTTGATAACCTTTCCAATCCACGCCGTAAGGTGGGTTGGCTACTATTACATCAAACCGCTTTTCGATGAAATGAATGTCTGTCAGCGTATTGCCATGCTCAATGGTAGAACCAATTCTAAACCTACTTTCAATTTTGGCTAGTGCATAAAGCATGTCATTCCAATCTTCTCCATAAGTAGCAGTATGTCTGGATGGTAGTACCTCTTTTATCTTATCCTCAACCCCAAAAAGCAAGTTTCCACCGCCACATGTGGGATCATATATCGTAAGAAACTTACCATTGTCTTCTAGTCTACTAGCAATGATCTCGGTGATAAGAGATATGATGTCGTCTGGCGTGTATTGCTCTCCTGCTGTTTCTGCCGATATATCTGCCCACTTTCTTTTGATGTGTTCTTCCAGCGTAGTGATTTCAGAGTTATTGAAAGGAGTGAGGTCTATTTCACTCCATGCCTTTACGGTCTCAAATAAGATTCGTTTCTTTTTGAGCTGTCCGCTAATGCCCGAAATGTCCAAAAACTTTTCTTCTTCTGTTCCCTTATCCACTCCCAACAGGTATTTGGTTTCAGGGTCGAATGATTTCAAATAAAGGTGAAAATCTGAATCAAAAGCTTTGTCGTTTTTGCAAATGTCTTTGAGTGATTTTCCTTGTCGTATGATGTAGTCATTGTAGCCAAGTCCAGCTAATTGAAACTCTTCCACAAAGTCATCGGAGCGGCCTTCCGCAAGGTTCTCTTCACCTAATTCTACTTCTAATTTCTGCGCTTCTCTAATCAGCCTACTCTCGACCATGAGTAACGCAAAGTAGGGCATCATATATTTTGGAAAATCACTCTGTTTAATGCCTGCACCAATCAATAAATCGGCTGTTCTCCAAACGTCTGATTCGTGTTTCAGGATATTAATGCTCATACTTCTTAATTTCTTTTTGTACTATTTCTAAAGCCTCATTTGCCTGAGGTTCTTTCTTTATTAAATCAATTACCTGATCTGCCAACCATAAGGATAGCAATTGAGATGTATCTGCATTGAGTAGGTTAGCTAATAGCTTTACCTGCTCTCTTTTTGCTTTCCGTTCGCCTCTCTCAATCTTGCTAAACATGGGAGTATCAATTTCCAGACTTGCTGCCAACTGTCGTTGTAAAAGTCCCTGACTTTCTCTTAGTTCTTTTATGCGTTCACCAAATAGCATGACCTTTCAATTTATGACTTGTCAGTATTTGGCTAATATAAGAAAATAAAACGATAGAAAAAGAAAATAAAACCATTAAGAACAACTCAGGATTTTAAGGAAATGGAGGATACCAAGGATTAAACCTCCTTAGTATCCTCAGCATCCTGAGTTTCCTCAATCGAGGTGTTTATGTAGTTGTCCTGAGACTCTCGATGAATCACATTGGATTTACAGAAGTCGGTGCTATATCCCTCGGCTGTTTTAGGAGGTATTTTCAACTCTATAGCTACTTCAAGATACTTTTGACGGTTGAAGTGTTTTGGTAGCTTGTTCAAGAATTTCTCTTTCCTATTTAATCGAGTGGGTTTCTGAACGTCTTCTGGAAGTTCTGCAAATACTTTACTCGAATGTTTTGCCAAAACTTTAACCATAGCAAGTGAAGTTACCTGATGGATTAACTTTTCACGATAAAGACGGTCATGAGCGTGATGAGATACGTGTTAAATGGTGGGAGGACCCTCAAAAGGTGAGTTTGTACGATTACAGTGTTGTTGATTTGCCTGGCCTGCCACAAGCACCAACCGAATCAAACTTTGATTTCTACAAGGTAGGAGAGAAGCCTGTTTTCTTTGGTCATTACTGGTTGACAGGAGCACCGCTTTTACAAAAGCCAAATGTTTGTTGCTTGGATTATAGTGTCGCCAAGGGGGGCGATTTGGTGGCTTATCGGTGGAGTGGGGAGCAGGAATTGGATTTGGTGAATTTTCAAATAGTTAAATAGTGAATATGGCAAAATCAAAAAAACCTGATTATCTAATTACTTATGGTGATGGCACGACCGAGCCTTTCTTTGGTGAGTTTTTCGAAGCATGGAATCATGCTCGCGCTAAATCTGGAAAGTTTCAAGTGGAGGCTTATGATTCTTCTAATAGTGGTAAAGAGGAGTAGCCGGGAGTTGAATTAATTGTTTTCTTGAGGTGTGTTATAATGAGCTAAGATTGATGTTTACTAATTTGCGTATCGTATATCCTTATTTATCGGAGATGTGTATTTGGAGTGAATATTTACACATATAATTGGTTTATGTGTATTGCCTGGACATATATATAGCGCCTATTGACCTGCTAGTTTTGGCTCATGTTTATTTTGTGGGGAGTGATTACTTTAGCGGTCAAAAAAGCGGTTTGGAATCAAGTCTTAAAAGTTATGTATTACCCTCAGCGCTGTTAGATCATTTTGAAGTTAGCTCTACCCAAGAGCTTGGAGATGTAAGGACAAAGAAGCTGATCTTGGAGATTTATCTAACAGAGAAGAATAGGTTACCTTTTGGTTACCCATCGGATTTGTATGAGTCAAAAGGTTTTTCAAATACATCAAGAATTCAAGATTTTCCCATCCGAGGCAAAGCTGTTTATTTGGTTATAAAAAGGCGTAGGTGGCTACATAAGCAAACCAAAGAGGGAATTGTTAGTGATTATACATTTATAGCTGAAGGCTTAAGGTTAACCCGAGAGCTTTCAGATTTTTTGAAAGGAACAGGTCGAGACCCGAGAAGATACGATAAGTAATATCGGTAGTTATTACAATGTAACAGGCGAAAAACTCAGGCGTTAATACAAGAAATATAGTAGCGGATTTAAAGAATGGAGGCAAAAGCCTCATGCAGAAGACTATATGTTATTTGCTGAGAATATAGGAGAATACTTGAGTATAGATGAAGTGTCTTTATCCCAAGGAGAATTTTATACCTTTCTGACCAATAAAGACGGTAGAGGAAAGAAAGGGACACTTGTAGCTTCAATAAAGGGCACTTTGTCAAAGGACATTATTGAAGTAGTGGAAAAACTACCTTTAGCATCCAGAAACCAAGTAAAAGAAGTAACCCTTGACATGGCCAGAAACATGGAGTCTGCTGTCAAACATTTTTTTCCTAAGGCTGATTTAGTCACTGACAGATTCCATGTAGTCAAATTAGCCATAGATGCTCTACAACATATTAGCGTCAGGCTCAGATGGAAAGAACTCGATAACGAAAATAATGCTATTGAAGAAGCTAAAAAGCAAGTAATACAATATGAGCCAACAGTTTTGGTAAATGGAGATACTCCTAAGCAATTGCTGGCTCGCTGCAGGTATATTCTGGCAAAGAAACCGTCAAATTGGACGATGAATCAAAAGCAACGAGCTGATATATTATTTGAACAATACCCAGCGCTGGAGGAGGCTTATCATCATACTATGGAGTTTAGAAATATCTATGAAGCCAAGGCGCTTTTAAATGCAAAAGAGAGATTTGAATGCTAGATAATAAAATCATTAGATCAACAAACAAAAGAGTATAATACAGTCGCAAATACAATACAATATGACCTAAACAACATTGTAAATCGCACCGGCGACTCGGTTTTTAAAACAAGAAATACCAATGCTAATGCCGAATCATTCAACTCCAAAATCAAACTCTTCAGAGCCAACCTTAGAGGTGTTACAGATACCACTTTTTCCCTATTCAGATTACACAACTTATTCGCCTAATCCCCACATAATTCATGTGACCCAGATAAATCGCTTACGGCTAATTTTAGTAAAATTCCTTCAAATGGATGTGTGACACTTACTTATCAGTATTATTTGGGAGCAGGGCAGGCTAGTGGCATTTCAGTGACTCAGAGTTCCGCCGATGACGGAATTACACTAGGCTCACTTACCATTGATGGCTCAGGGTTATCAGGTAGTACGCATGGTAACAACTATGCGGGGCACTGGCTATCGGACGGATCAACGACCAACCAATGGGTTGAATATGACTTTGGTAATGAATAGCCGCTATGCACAACCACTATTTGGAACTATAATGAAGACCCTTATACGGGTAGAGGCATCAACAATGTCGATGTGTATTACTCAAGCAATGGATCAAGCTTTACTTTATTGGGTAATTATTCTTGGTCAGAAGCATCTGGAAATAATAATTATGCGGGATTTAGTGGCCCATATTTTACTAGAATTAGTGCACGATATGTGAGGATAGAGCCGCAGAGTACTCACAATACTGATTTTGGTGTTGGCTTTGCAGAGATTAAATTTAATTTAAATTGCGGATCCTCTGCACGATTAGATCAAGCGATCGAAGTAGAAACTAAGTCTTTCATGACCGAACTCATCTTGTATCCAAACCCTGCAAATGAATATTTTGAAATTGTAGGAAACCAAAAGCTTTCCTACAAGGTAGAAGTATACAGTACAGCTGGTCGCTTGCAAAAAGCTCTTTATGGAGTCAAATTTGGTATTAGGGTGGGGGTAGATGATTTATCAAATGGATTATACATTGTCCGAATTTATTCCTCAGATGGAGCGTTACAGCAATTGAAATTGCAGAAACAATAAAATGAATAATAGCACCTTATCACTGGTCACTACAGGACTAATTCCTCCAGTCAAACCCACATTGAAGTTGTATTCCCAAATAGGGTTGATCGCCTGATTATAGCCGGGCAGGTCTTCTTCCATGCAAGATACTGCTGCAAGGAGGGACACTATGAGTAGGTAAAAGATGTATCTCATTTTTATAATAGTCTTCTAGGAATTCCTAGATTATCACCTCTATTGAAAACATCCGTAATGCTCGTTAAGACCTCAGGACCATACTTGCACGGGACACTTACACTGAGTCTTTCTATAAAAAGTGTCATCTCAATGGCGGATAGCAATACGCCGTACTCTGACTAACAGTATAAATATATCCCGTCTCAGGATCTACGGTGCATCTACTGCTGAAGAAGTCACTGTCATTGCTGTAAGCTGATGGCGCTGTTACCACCGCCAAAACATCTCCTGTAGTAGCATCCACAGCGTGGAGGTAATAGCCAGCAAAGTACAGCACCCCACGGTAGTGCTGCACCTTGCTCTGCCCACCACTGGTCACAGGGATCTTCCAGATCACAGATCCGGTCTCAGCATTCATGCAGTACAGACTCGGGTCTGTACCCTCAGTAATGGCATATATCCGATCCTCCAACACAAGAAAATTACTCGCCAAGAGATTGGCATTCAATGCTGTCTGCCAAATGCGCGCTCCAGTGTATAAGTCTACACAGGTAAACAGCCGATTGACCGACAGATACACTTTCTCCTCTCTGATGACGGGAAAGTAATCTACAGCAGTTCCAAACCCAGGATTATCGTGAAGCTGCACAGTATAATAATATTCACCTTTTGTCTTATTGTAGGATATTAAATAAGGAATTACGGTGTTTTGATAAATAGTCGTGTTGGTAAATATCATGATCGTATCGCCATCTGACTCTAAATAGAGGCTGGTACTTCTACACCTTGCTGAATAGAATCACCACCGCTAATGCTAAATATCTCTCGCCAATTGCCGGTAAGAAAATCAGCCTCCAGCAAGCCCTCTCGCTGCTCTCCATTATTGGTATCAATAAAACTTCTGTAAAGTTTACTACCCAGATTCACCAACTCACTCGAAGAAGTGTAGTCCTTTGGCCCTCGGTTTTTCCAGAGGGTAGTTCCTGTAGATAAGTCAACACAAAAATTGCGACTTCCCAGTGAAATCGCAATTTTCTCTTCATAAATAGGCTTCAAAGATCTTCTGGACAACCACTCGTAGACTGGTTCAAAATGATCTTGCCATTCCCATATTAAATCACCGTCTTCTTTGGCTAAGGCAATGAGTCTGTCATTGCTAGTACTTTCAGGTGTTATTAAAGCGCTGTAGAGCACCTTATCACTGGTCACTACTGGACTAATTCCTCCAGTCAAACCCACATTGAAGTTGTATTCCCAAATAGGGTTGATCGCTTGGTCATAG
>Ga0208770_1000477_pt1 | contig 25485 bp, 40 predicted proteins | sample AntAceMetag02UK9_FD_184771 | JGI IMG/M metagenome (GOLD analysis project Ga0208770, IMG submission 184771) | Saline lake microbial communities from Ace Lake, Antarctica - Antarctic Ace Lake Metagenome 02UK9 (SPAdes) (version 2) | ecosystem: Environmental > Aquatic > Non-marine Saline and... | reverse complement strand
CCCTCTAACGAAGTCAATTCATTATCAGAACAATCGAAAGCACCATCAACACTAGATGGAGCTCCCTCCAACGAAGTCAATTCATTATCAGAACAATAGAAATTACCATCAACAGATGTTGGAGCTCCCTCCAACGAAGTCAATTTATTATCAGAACAATCGAAATTACCACCAACATTTCTAAATCTAAGCGGTAATTCTATCAATTCCCGATTAGATAAATCAACATTTCCATCAACATCAATGGATCCATCCTCATTAACTGTATAGTTTATTATATTATACTTCTGACAAATAGAATCTATATCCTGTCTGGACTCATTTATGAATTCTCTATACTTATATAACATACACTATATATTAATAGACCAATGTATAATGTCTAAGTTTAATATTCTCTGGTTTTACTATTTCCATACCGCTGTATTCCCAAACATCCAATAGAGCAATGTAATATACCTCCATTGTGTCAGTATTTATACAACCAGTCTCGTTCATATATTCAATTGCCTTCAAATCACTGAACAATTCATACACCTCTCTAACTGGGTTATGAGAAATATTAATTTTTGTTGTTAGTCTAAACAAGGTTGGGAATCCTTCTAATGTGATTAATTTATTATCAGAACAAAGGAAATCACCACCAACAGTTGATGGTCCTCCCTCTAACGAAGTCAATTTATTATAAGCACAACCGAAATGACCATCAACACTAGATGGAGCTCCCTCTAACGAAGTTAATTTATTACCAGAACAATAGAAATTACCACCAACAGTTGATGGTCCTCCCTCTAACGAAGTCAATTCATTATCAGAACAATGGAAATCACCACCTACAGTTGATGGTCCTCCCTCTAACGAAGTTAATTCATTATTATAACAATAGAAATCACCATCAACACTAGATGGAGCTCCCTCTAACAAAATCAATTTATTACGAGAACAAAAGAAACCACCACCTACACTAGATGGACAACCCTCTAACGAAGTCAATTCATTATTATAACAACTAAAAAGCACCATCAACACTAGATGGAGCACCCTCTAACAAAACCAATTTATTATTAGAACAATTGAAACCACCACTAACATTTCCAAATTTGATGGGTAATTCTACCAATTCCCAATTAGGTATATTAACATCTCCGTCAACATCAATTGATCCATCCTCATTAATCGTGTAGTTCTTTATACCATACTTCTGACATATAGAATCTATATCTTGTCTGGACTCATTTATGAATTGTTTGTAATTATACAACATATACTATATATTTAAATATATAAGTCAAATGTTTTATTTATATTTGTATTTATTATGAAGTATAAAGTGAAAATCCGTGAAATTATTGACGAGGGAATAGACGAATACGGTAATATATATGATGGTTATCGTGATGGTCCTTATGATTATGCGGCTTGGTCTTTAGATGATGAAAACGATTCACTTTGTCGTGAAATTAGATATAAATATGTTGATAAAAATATTAGTCCATCATACGAAAATGATAAATGGGGAGGAAGACGATTGCGGAACCCAAGACACCCTAGGTTATCAGAGATTGATATGGATTCTATATACGATAAGCAAACTTTTCGAAAAAAACAGATAGAAAGAGTGTTGGGAGTAGAAAAAGAAACTAAGCCTACACTCGGAGATTTATATGAATATAGTAAAAGAACTTGAAAATACTCTTCTCGAACACTGTTACAATATGTCGATATTAAAAGAAGTTTCACATGAAAAGAAGAAAGATAGTATAATAGATTCCTTAATTGGATCCATAGTAAGGTTTTATGGCGAAGTATCAGAAGATACACTATTTCAAATAAAAAACTTCATATCTGATGTAGAAAACAATAAAGTTTTCGATATATCATTTTTCAAAGAAGGCGGGAATATAGATGATTACATAACACCCAAGTGGATAGATTTTACTAAATCACTTTGGAGATTGAGGAGTGTTGGATTAGGAACACCTAACTCAGCTTCTGGTGAGGGTGAGTTAATGTTCATCTTCATATCACCACTGATATATAAAGCCTCACGAGGCGATTTACTTATAGATGGTGAAAACGTTGAGATAAAAGGCCAAGAGGTCAGGATAAATGGTAAAGTAACTGGTACCGAATTCCTAAGACGAACTAATAAACTGGTTTTACAATATGGGCTCAAACCAAACATAGCACATAAAGTAAATATCCCAGCCGTTGAGTTAGAAAAGGCCCGACACCAAGAACACTGGCAAGAAGAACTTATGAAACTTTCATTGGAAGATCGAAAATTATTCATTGGTGATTATTTAAGAGCTCTTGATGATAATAGACACGATGTAGAACACCTATTTGATTTTGCCTATTTAGACTTTCACAAACTTAGAAAGGAAATAGTTAAGATATTATACTCTTACATGGTTAGTGATAGGTCATTCGATAAGATGGTTATACTTGGTGATGGGAGTAAAGCTGTTATAATAAGTAGTGATTGTGAGAAATTTAATGATAAAATTGATAGTGAGGAGATTCCGTTACTAGCCGACTATTTCAGAATAAATCAAGATGCCAAAGTTGGTTGGTATATTACATAAATTATTCGTACATTTGATATATGGACTATTACGACATAGAAAGAACAATCCGAATATTTCACAACAGTTTGAAAAAACAAGTAAAAGAGATAACAGATTCTCTGGGAGATATTCATGCAATTTTAAAAAAAGCCGGATATGTTTTTGATCCAAACAAAACCCGTCAAGAAAATTACAAAACGACACTGGAATTACATAATGCAACTGCTGGTGTAGTTGATGGATGTAAAAGAGGTAAAATAATATACATACAGGCCGAAAACGCTGACTTCGTTATATTCTTCAATGAAAAGAAATATGTTGATAAATATCGTAATGAGGTACGTCCTGGTGTGAGAATATATAGAACTTATTCAGAACTTGATGTTGAGTGTATAACAAAATCATGGGGATTGAAAGATGGTGAGAGTATAGCAACTAAAGCAGGATTGGTTACTAATACATTCACTGACGTTACCAAACATCCACAGAAAATTGGCAAACACACTGTTTGTGAAAGACCAACATTACAAAGACTCATATCTGATATAAATGATAAAGAGGTCTCATCATACTCACCTGTATATGATGGATGTGATGGACACTTCCCATTCACACACGACCTTGGCATTGTACAATATTCTATCCGAATGTTACTTATATTGGGTGAAGAATTGAAAATTCCCGGAATCAAGTGTTTCTGAGATAAACCAACTTTATCCAAATACATAACCTATTATCGGAGATAATCCACACTCATAACAATATTCGTTTCGTTAAATTTCTTTAAATGTTTCATTTCTTTCGTTTAATCTACTTCCTCAATACCTTCCTCATCCTTTAAATCTCTTAAATCAGAAACTTCACCAACATCACCCTTTTTTCTCTTCTTTTTCTTAAATGTTACTCCTATATCACCTGATCCTTCCGTTCCAGTTGTTCCGGGAAGTGTACCTGGCTGTGCTGATACAATAGGGCCCATACCAGCAGTTGTAGCATTGGCCATACCAACACCACCCCCATCACCGCCACCACCGTCACCGTCTTCGAAAAACTGTTTAAACTTCTTAATATCCATATTATTTAGTACTTTTTTATAAACCTTTACAAATTAAAATTATATCACTATATATGAACTACACACAAACTAAAGATTTGAACGAGAACGCCTTTTTGTTTAAAGTCCGAAATTGGTCCCTCAACCCAGACATATTATATATTATATTAACATCCTCCCCTTTTTGTTTATTTTTTATGTCACTTACATCACACAAGCTAAAGACTTGTGTGTTTTACGTTCCGTCATATAAAAATTTTTAGAAAATCTATAGATGGTACTTTGAACTTCATGGAAATGAAAGAACAGTGGCCTGACATTGCTGATAAACTACACGATAAGGGTATAATAATTGGTAGTAAGGCAAATGCATCACTAACGTTATTCGGTAAAATACTATTTGATAGATGTGATAGGAATAAAAAATTAATTGAGATATTAAATGAATGAAGAAACAGAGTTAAATTTAGAAAAACCAATATTTGTCGTATACATAAATGTGAATGGTCTTGGTCGTCTTAAAGCCGAGGAAAAAATAAAAGGATTTATGGATGCCTATATGAAGAATATTAATTCTATAATTTTTCCGGTTGATGGTGCTCAGGAAACTCGAATGGAAGTTCTTTGGAGGGGTAATTCTATTGAGTCACAAATTATTAATTCGGATCGTTATAAAATAGTTAAAGACAAACTTAACATAGTTTTGAAATTAATAGAAGATGGTTTGGGTGATGAGGTAATAAGACAGAAAGTTAGAGATATGCAACTGAAGGACATACTCGACTAATATTTTATAATAAGAGAATTTGATAAATACCTTGAACAATATAAATGATTATGAGTACTGATAATGAATATGATAGTGGATATGAAATGACCATGCGTAATATCAAGATAAAACTGGCACTTGGTGAATATGTGATAGGTGTTGAAAATGAGAGATATGAGAAATTTAAAAAGTCCAGAGAGTATAAAGTTTATAAGGAAACACATAATGGTAAAGCTATAACTGGCTCGATGGCATTATACTTATTCGGTCTTTTAGATAGAACGGTTGGTGATTTAGATATAATGAATTCTGATATTAAAAAATTCAACTTCTCACATAGAGATAGTTATGATTTTATAGAAAACGACAGTGGGTATTTGGGTTCTGTTATGTATATACCAAAATGGTATCAATTCTTTGAAAATTTCCATATAGATATATTTGAAGAAACTGAAATTGAGAAAATTGTCTATAAAGACCTTGTTATTGATAATCCATTATCAATAATGGAAAATAAGAAGATAATTGGTGATATTGGTAATCGTAAACACTATAGTGATTTAAAATTCATTCAATCTAAATTTAATAATCTTATTTAAAACTTATCGGGCGTTACTATCTATAATGTTATATGATAATATACCTAGACTTCGATGGTACGTTGGTAGAACATTGTTATCCATTAATCGGTAAAATAAACCCTAGATCATTTAATGTAGTCGAAAAACTTAAAAATGCCGGACACACTATTGTATTGAATACATATAGAGCCGATTGTGATGATGGGACTCTTGAATTATCAGTATATTTCATTGAAAGAAATCCATACTATGATTTAAAATTAGATTCTATACAATCTTCTAAGATAATGCCTTTGCCGTGGAAGACTCCTCATAAAAACATGATTTCCATGTATATAGATGATATTTCACCTGGTATTCCATTGAGAGATGGGTTTCATGTTGACTCTAAAATGGTAGATTGGCAACAATTAGATAAACTATTTGATGAAAACGGAATATACTGAGAGAACTATTAAAAATAAATTAAATGGATTACGGAAAAGATTTTAAAAAATATGCTACCAGTGTAGGCATTCCAACAACTACACTAGAATCTATTGGAGATTCGATTGAGGGGTCAATGACACCTTATATTCTTGAAGAAAGACAGATGCAAGTAACACAGATGGATATATTCTCACGGTTGATGAGAGATCGTATTCTCTGGGTGTCAGGAGCTGTTAATCAACAAATGTCTGACGTTGTACAAGCACAATTACTTTATCTCGACCAAGCAGATAATAAGAAAGACATTAACCTTTACCTTAATTCACCGGGTGGATCAGTTCTGTGTGGATTGGGTATCGTAGATGTTATGGACTACATCAAATCAGATGTATCGACTATGAACCTCGGTATGTGTGCATCCATGGGTTCTATAATCTTATCTTCTGGTGCTAAGGGTAAGAGGTCATCTTTGATTTATTCGAAGGTTATGACACACCAGGTGAGTCATGGATCACAAGGACCGGTACAAGATACTCGTATAACTCAATTAGAAGCTGAGAAGTATAACTACATTCTATTCAAACTATTGGCTCAGAACAGTGGTAAGACTTTCCAAGAAGTACTTGAATTCTCAGATAGAGACAGATGGTATAATTCTGATGAAGCTCTTGAATTCGGTTTGATTGATGAAATCGTTGGACTTAATAAGAAGAAAGATAATAGTATCTCAGCTCTATTGGAGGGATTCGATGAGTATCACACAAAAGAATTAGCCAAGTATGGATAATATAAACTTAAATAAGATTGTGGAAAATCTATCAAAGATATTCATAAATGATGAAATCCGAATATCTAATCGAGTTCGTATTGGCGCTGAGCGGTATATGGTTGTTTATATAAATGATATTCCAGTATCATTCAATATACAGGGAGATGCTGATATGAACTTAGTTACATTTGATGATATTTGGGTGGATATATTAACAAAACTAGAATCTATTAAAGACCAAATTGTTTCCCCTGTGATATATGGTAATTTTAGTAGACCTCTTGTTAAAAAAGAAGAGAAGTTATCATTTTATAAATATATGATAAAATACTTTGATGATTAAAATAAATAGTTATAAGATGTATTTAGATGGTGGTTCAATTTTAGTTGATACCAATAGAGGAACATTTTGTTTTGATTATCGATTATGTAGTCAGACCAGAGGTCGTTTGTATAGAGGGTACCCAGAGAAAGATAACAGTAATCTGATATCAAATTCAAAAGAACTTGAATCGGATATATGGGGAGAATTAGGAAAAGAAGAAGGATTTACAAAATAAAAATAAAAATAATGTTTAAGAGATTAATTGAGAAAATTAGAAGTACAAGAAAACCTAATCCATTTTGGGTAGGATTGATAGAAAATTGGGATAATCCTGATATTTACGGACCATGGACTACATCAGAAGATTGGGTTGATGTGGATGGTAATAGAAAATTTTTCAAATCATTCTATCTAATCTCTACTAATGAGCCGTTCGTTATTGAGACAATAGATGAATATAATAAGGATGATTGATCAAAATTTCTTCCTTGGAAATGATGTGTGTAGTGCTAATAAACGAGTATCTGAGAAAAGAGAGAAGAAGAAGAAGAATAAAAAATGGTTTTGGTGATGGAAATAAAAGAGAAATTAGAACTGAATAAATTGATACGTAAGTATGAGGGTGAAAACACATTCGTTAAATCATTAAAAACTTCACTTAATTCTAAGTGGTGTGATAAGGTTAAGGTTGGTGAGAAGACTTATAAGATATTGTCTGATCGCCAGTACGAAGCAGCCAGGTCAAACTTTTAGTTACTCAGGTGTTGTTTTATGTCAGCATTATATGAATGACTATCAGGATCACCATAATCAGGTATGTTTGGACTTAAGTAAAATGATCCGAAAGTATCAACGAACTCAATAAATATACCTTCTAATGACAATCCCCGTGTTTCCCCGTAATCGAAAGATATATCATCCAACCAATCATTACTATAATAGAATCGGTAAGTCCAATTACCATCCTCATCCTCACGTTTACTATGAAATTTAATACCTTCATCAGTTAATTTACTATCAAATGAACTAATGACAGCCTCTAATGTTTCAGAAGCTAAATCTCCTGTATAGGCATCACCAATTAAATTCTTAACTTCATCTAATAGTTCTTCCCCTATTTCATCTAGTTCTGAGTAATTATCACCGACTAAGAAGAAATCTACCAAACTTTCATCAGTTTTAACATCGGTTTCGAGAGCATGTAAAATTTCGACATCATCAATTTCTTGTCTTATGACATCAATACCACCAAAATTTTTGATAATTTTTGTTACTAACATCCTAGCATTGCTATTATCGAGGTGGTATTGGAATAGTGATTCGGTCGTTGGATTATTCTGATAAGAATTATCATAATAATGGTCCCAATCAATACCATCAACCAACATATCATAATAATTATCGTTTTTATTTATTACACGATCTCGTAAATTTTCCATATCGATATCAAAATATATGTTTTCACCATCAACTTCATAATCTCTCCATTCGAGTTTTTTGGCTATTTCCTTTATAGTAAATTTATGTTTATTTAAATCCACAAATAATATATCCAATCCATCTAATAGTGTATAACCTCTATTTGAATGTTCTTCCCCAACTAAATCATATCTACCCGAAACATATTTGTCTAATCTTAACCATTCTATTATATACCCTTCGTCTAATATAACATTCTTTATATCTACTATATTATGGTGGTATTCCACATCATCTTGGTCATACACATATGGTAATGAATTATCCTTATCGAGTAAGTGTAAACCCAGAGACTCAACTAGTTGAATTGATGATTTTAGGTCCAATGTTATGTCTTCTTTTAACGGATTTATTTTAACGGGTTTTATCATCACACTATAACAATTATGATACTCTCTTTCACTGGACAGCTCATGCTCAGATATCTCACCAGTTCTAAAATAATCCAATAAATCGGATTTTAGAAACTGGTATATTTCAATATCATATCTATTATCTGTTAATGGTTCAAAGTGTGTTAGAATATCATCTTCTGATATAACCTTACTCTCATCAATGAAAGCAATTCGCTCTGATATGAAATCCCAATAATTTTTCAACATAAGGTATATATAAAAAAAAAGAAAATCTAAATGCTCCTCTTTTTTTTTCTATTCAATCTTTTAATATTAAATTCGGGATAGAAGTTCTTTCTTCTTATCTGTGAATTCTTTCTCGGTTAATATACCTTTTTTATTCATATCAGCCAGTTCGGTCAAGAGTGTGAGAACACCGTCATTATTGTTGGTCTTCTTAATTTTCTTAACCTCTGTTGGTTGTTGAGATTCTGGTAACAAGTTGTAAATAATTGAGTGTATTTGTAATTCTTCAAAATCCATATCAACCTCATGAAAAGTTTGTTTTGATTTCTCACCCATTTCAACTCTACCAGTTTCGATATCATTACTCAATTGAGCACTATAACTACTGACTGATGCATCTACATTGGTAGGAGCAACATACGATTGTGGTGACACAAAGGTTGTTGTTAGTGTACCACTATACCCGCCAGTATTTGAATAGTGGTTACCACACCAAATATTCGGTACTAATGGTATTGATTGATATGTGTACCAATTTCTATCTCTGATTATAATTGGTTGTATAGTGTTTATTCTATTTCTCCAATTACTAAATCTAAGAACATCTTCTTTATAGAAGAAAATTTCCATCATTCCATTTTCTGAGATGGCTTCTTTAGCCTCTTCCGAATTCTCTACTGTATAAGTTTCGAATTTGAATTTACGTCCATCATTTATAAAACAATCCAAATACTCTCTTTGACCAGGTTTAATTATTAAACCACCTTCAGATATTGAATCACCATTGATTCTTATATCAGCCAATATATTTGTTTTGAGTGGGTTGAATATTTCGATTTCAAATTCTTCCCCGTTTTTTAGATAAACATTACCTTTTTTGATAGGTCTTCGTCCACGGTCTTTCGGATCTACAATCCACGCTCCCGGTATTGCGTTCTTTTTAGTTTTAACTTTCATATTACTATTCTTTTTTTTTATTCCCATATCTTAAATTCCTTTCAAAATCCTTAAAGTAACATAAGGTTACTCGACACAAGCTGATTGAACAGTTAGTATTGTATATATGAAGTTTGTTGTTCTCTGTTCTAAAAAGTGTCCATATACGAATTTGACATCGTGGAGTTATTTATATTTTTAAAATCATTGGTGATTTTATTTATCCACGTAACAACTTTACCAACAACCTCGTCACGGTTATTAATTACGCCATTATTAATATTGGATAGAGCATATCTTATTGTTGATGAATAGTCGTGATGTTTCATAGTTTCTGCATTAACATTACCTGTTTTCTCTACATCCAACTTGGTTATACTCTTCTTTGGTAAGAATTTATCCAACAATTCTTCATTGGATTTATTAAAATATTTAATGTTGTTCATTTCGTATATATTAATTTATATAACGGAATGTAAAACACACAAGTCTTTAGCTTGTGTGATGTAAGTGACACCATAACCATTTAAAAAGAGGCTTGGTGCTTTTAATATATGGTTTGAAGAAATGTTAAAATCCTTTAAATATAGAATGCTGCTAAAAATATAAGAAATTTTGGGTTGAGGAACAAACCCAGCGTCACACAAAGTGGATGGTTACATCGTGCTTGTGACGTAGAAACACATCAGTCTTTAGCTGATGTGTAGTTCATAATCATTATATTCTCAAAAGCAATATCTATATTGTGTTTACTGAGCACTCTACTCATTTCCTCTCTTGGTGTGTATAATCCATTATAGAAGTCTAGACACTCTTCATCAACAACACCTATGTTACAAACAATACCACTATTCTCATACAATTCATCGAAGAACCCAGGAAACATATTATATACATCTTGTTCCGAAACATATAAACTAGTAAAGTGTTCTATGTCTAGGTGTGATACCACACCTTTCCCATTTATTGATTTAATTGGCTCCCAATTAATATTAAGACCTCTATTATCTACATGTAATTTTAGTAAATCTTTAACCAGTTCATCAGTCTGTATTCTACTCACTATATCATTGAAGTGTTTTTTATCAGTTGTATAAACTTCTGGTTTGAAAAATAAAACGAATAACATATCCATTACCGTACATTTGAAATCTACTGATATCATTCTCGCTTCGAATTTTGTATCACCACTTGGATATTCTTTAACAGATATCGGTATTATATTTTCGCCTTTACCTCGTATATTTGGATTTTCAACATTCGTCAACATATGTTTATCATCGAATGATAGATATTCATAATTGGATATCTCACCCATCCAATCTATGTTCTTTAACAACTCTACTTCATTTTCTTGATAATACTCCTCATTTATATAAAATTGTAATTTGAGCTCATCATTATTATTATTTAGATAGAATTCCTCGATATGTAGACACATTATACCATTGTAGTTATGTTTACACATACTTAATAGAATATTATTTGTAATTTTTTTTTGTTCGATATAATAAAAATCGAAGTTGTGACAAATCGATTCTATTTTATCAGTGAAAATATCCATCTTAAAGAATACGGTTTCGAACAATTTAAAAGATTTTAAGTAATCCATTATTTATATATTAAAACTTTTAACCATTATTTATGTATAAAATGAAAGTAAAGGATTAAAAATGATAGAAAAAGGAAGTAAAGTACGTGTACATTACACCGGAAAATTTGAAAACGGTGATGTATTCGACACATCAGAAAAAAGAGAACCAATTGAATTTGAAGTTGGTAAAGGACAAGTTATCCCAGGATTCGAAAATGCCGTTCTTGGTATGAATACCGGGGAATCAAAAACAATTAATCTGACTCCAGAAGAAGGTTATGGTACAATCAATGAAGAAATGATTGTTACTGTACCGAAGGATCAAGTACCGGAGGATGCACAAGTAGGATCACAATTACAAGGTCAGAATCAAGAAGGTCAGCCAGTTAATGTTGTTATTAAAAGTATAACAGAAGATAGTGCGACATTAGATGCAAATCATCCACTAGCTGGTAAAAAACTAACATTTGAAATCGAGGTGGTTAGTTTTTAATATATATATAGTATGTTGAATACTAAAAGTGTAAAAGTTAAAATTAATAATAAAACAAAAAGCCATTATTTGAATCTAGGATATGATTTAGATAATGGCTTTTTTGATGTCTCTGTTGAGGATTTACCGAAGGCATCAAGGGTGTTTATTGATGTTGATTGTGATTATTGTGATTCAAATAAAGTGATAGCCTATTGTGAATATTTCCGGAATGTGAGTCATAATGGGAAATTTGCTTGTTCAAATGTGTGTGGGTCTATGAAAAAAAAAGAATTATCAATAATTAAACATGGTGTGGATAGTCCTTCTAAACTTGATTCTATAAAACAAAAAAACAAAAAAACAAATTTCGAAAAATATGGTGTAGATTATTATATGAAAACGGATGAATTCCGAGAGAAGTCAAAAAAAACATGTCTTGAAAAATATGGTTTTACCCACGCTATGAAATCAAATATAGTACAGGAGAATCTTAAACAATCAATAATTGAAAAATATGGTGTTGAAAATGTATTCCAGTCTGATAGTATTAAGAAAGTAATTAAAGAGATATTTATGTATAGGTATGGTGTGGATCACCCCATGAAATTTACTGATATTAAAGAGAAATCAAAACAAACCAAAATAGATAGGTATGGTGTTGGTTATACTCATATACATGATAAAATAAAACAAACATGTTTGAAAAAATATGGTGTAGATTCTTATATGAAGACGATTGAATTTAAAATTCAATCCAAAGATAGAATAATTGAAAAATATGGTGTTGAATTCGTATCACAATCCGAAGAAATTAAAGATAAAATAAAACAAACATGTTTGAAAAAATATGGTGTGGATTCTTATATGAAAACACCTGATTTTAAAATTAGTTCCAAAGATACAATAATTGAAAAGTATGGTGTTGAATTCGTATCACAATCTGAAAATATAAGAAAATTAAATTTCAACAATTGTCAAACGGATAATTATATAAATTATGACCGGAGTGTAAAAGAGTCTATTTATTTATGTGGTAAAGGTCATACATTTTCAATTAAATCTAGTAATTATATAAGTAGGTCTTCCAGTGACCTTTCGTTGTGTACGGTTTGTAATCCAATAAATGGTATTTATTCAATACGCGAGAATGAATTATTGGAATATATCTCATCGATTTATGATGGTGAGATTATACAATCTTATAGTGATGGTTTGGAAATAGATATTTACTTACCGGGATTAAATATTGGATTTGAATTTAATGGATTGTATTGGCATTCCGAGAAATATAAGGATAAAAATTATCATTTAAATAAGACCAAATATTTTGATGATAGAGGAATTCGTATAATACACATTTGGGAAGACAATTGGGTAAATAATCGAATAATAATTGAGAGTCAAATAAACAACATCGTTGGGAAAACCAAAAATAAAATATATGCTAGGAAGTGTGAAATTGTGTATATTGATAATTGTACTGAATTTATGAATACGAATCATATTCAGGGTATGGATAGGAGTAATATAAAGGTAGGACTAATCTATTTGGGTGAAATCGTATCTATAATGACCTTTAATAAATTAGAAGGTCGTAAGAAATTACCGGGTAGTGAGTGGAATTTATCTAGATTTTGTAATAAAATAAATATATCTGTTGTTGGTGGAGCATCTAAACTACTAACCAATTTCATAAAAGATAATAATGTAACTCGAATAATAAGTTATTCTGATAATGATTGGTCTGTTGGTAATCTTTACAAAAAACTAGGATTTGAAACAATTAATAAATCAAATCCGGATTATAAATATGTTGTTGGTGGTGTTAGAAGAAACAAACAAAACTATAAGAAATCTAATATGGGTATACACAACCAAAAGATAACGGAGAGAGAACATATGTCGGGTCTTGGATATTATAGGATTTGGGACTGTGGTAAAACAAAACATGAAATGTTTGTAAAACTTAAATAATTTATCCGTATATTTGTGTATGTCAAAACGGAAGCTGTGAAAGCCGTCTTACCTAATGACCTTGAAATAAAAAATAATACTCTGGATAATCATTTCCATCCCTAACGGGAGTGAAGGAAACCAGAGTTCCACATTTAGGGATGTGGTTTGGGTAAAAAACCACCCTGTGACACCGCAGGTAATGTCTGACACACATTAAACAAGAAAGTGTTAGTGTTATAGAATTTGTGAATTCTCAAACATGTTTAAATCCGAAAGAACTTTTCTCACACAAAAGGACTTTCGGATTTTTTTTGATATAATAAATGATATGATTGTTGCAGTTAATATAGGTTACTCGTTCATGGATACCCAACATGTTTTAAATATGTCTCCACATATATTCAATGTCGTAGATTTTAAAGAATTTAAGGAAATAGCTAGAGATAGTTTACCTATTGTATTATCCTGGGGTGTGGATTACCATGTACCATTATCATCACTAACTCTATGTATATGTGTACAAGAAGAGGATATCGATTTGGAATGGAATTATATGATTAGATGTGAAAACATAAAAGGATTTAATCCATATAAAGATATGTCTATTGATGAATTTAAATCTTTTTATAAAGGTTATAGTAGATCACAAAAAATTAAAGGAATAATAGGTGAAAGGATTTGACACATCGAAGAAATATGAAGTTCTTTGGAAATTAATAAACAAGGGATATATAATACCAGCATGGATGCCATATCCGGATAGTGATATAGATGATAAACTATTTGATATGGTTGAGATTAAAATCAATAAATACATGAATAAATATTCAATAGGATATCGTGGTAAGGAGTATGAGCAATCAGAACAAAGGTGAGTGTATAATACCACAGGCGAAAGAATTAGAAACTGGTGATGAAATTGATACACTAGTGTATATGGGTGGTAGGCTTGGTGGAACACTTCGTATATTTAATAATTGTGTAGTAATGAGTGTCGAAGTTATTATGGGACATATAGGCAATGAACAGTGTGAAGTTAAATTCAGATATGATAGTCAGGTACCAGTGGTGGAAACAGAAAGAACCCTTATGAACTTGATGAGAGGTCCGAAATTAGAATACTTACTGGATATGAATGATGAAATATCGATATTCAAAAAATAAACTTGAACTTAAAATCAATTGGGGAATTTAGCTATTCTTTCCTCTACTTCTTCTATAGACTTAACCTGCTCAATAGCTTCTTCTGATCCATTCTCTCTGAGTTTAATAATCATTTCTTGTGGCATACTATCTCTATTTTTTTCCCATTCAGAACCCTCACCTTCAGGAAATAATATAGTAGCCCCTGTTGTGATTTCTTCAGATCCCAGTTCATATAATCCATCAAGTGTAAAACCATCAAAATTTTCCATATCATCATCATCAAAGTCTTCATCATCATCAAAGTCTTCATCATCGAATTTTTCAAATAATTTTAAGTATTTCATAAACTATATATTGTTTTACAAAAGTGTATTTTTATAATTTGAACACTTTATTAAGAACAAATCAATTAATTTTCGAAAAAAATAAACTTTTCCCTTGTCAGTTCATATATAATACATATCTTTGTAGAACAAATTTATATGACGGAACGTAAAACACACAAGTCTTTAGCTTGTGTGATGTAAGTGAAATAAACAAAAAGGGGAGGATGGTAATATAATATGTCTGGGTTGAGGGACCAATTTCGGACTTTAAACAAAAAGGCGGTGAGGCGTTCTCGTTGGAGAAGTCTATGAAACGTTGAAACACACAAATCTTTAGTTTGTGTGTAGTTCATAAAGGAAGAACAATAAAGTAATATATAGTTAAAATGAGAAATTTAAATTTAAATACAAATCTGAGACTCACGTTGAGAAACGTGATTATGACCGTGGTATGTAATAACCACAGTTCGGGAATTGGTATTGGATGATAAATAAATCATTAACAAAAAACTAAACCCGAACTGAAAATATCAGTTCGGGTTTTTTGTTTTATGGCCCTGTGGCGAAATTGGTTGAAACGCATCAGACTTAAAATCTGATACCCAAGTGGTAAACGTTGTCGGTTCAAGTCCGACCAGGGTTACGAGAAAGGATTAACGTTCTTTGACATGTTGAGAGTAAAAGTCCAGGTGGTGAAATCGGTAGACACACCATTCTGAGAGGATGGCGTTTGTAATGAACGTCTGGGTTCGAGTCCCAGTCTGGACACAAAAATATAAGCGTCAGTAACCCGCGTGTTTTCTAAACACGACAAAGGTAATTGGATGAAAATGTGGGTTCAAGCCCCACCTGGCGTTCAGATAAAATTACACAATGGGGTGTAGCTGAATTGGCATAGCGGGTGGCTGTTAACCACCGACTGAAAATACTGAAATAAAGTGAGTTCGAATCTCACCTCCCCAGCAAGTATTAACTCTGTTTGTTAATAGAGAGGACACACTTTCGAATATATACCAAAAAAATGGTATATTATGAGAAATAGAATAGTTGAACTAGTCAAAAGTGGTCTGACGTATAAACAAGTGAGTGTAGAGTGTGGATGTGCAATATCAACAGTCTCTTACAATTGTAAGAAAGCAGGTATTGAGAGCATCCACACTCAAAAGAAGATAAGTGATAGTGAAATAGAAAAAATAAAGGAGTTATATGAGGAGATAGGAAATTGTTATAAGGTGGCTAAGGAGCTTGGGTATAGTAAGACTACGGTATTAAAGTATGTAGATACTAAACAAGTGAAAAAGTTATCTAGTGATGAGTTGAAAAAGAATAAAGTGAGTAGTGTAATGAGTTGGAGGAAACGGGCTAAGATTAAACTCGTTGAGTACAAAGGTGGTAAATGTAAGAAGTGTGGGTATAATAAATGTGTAGATGCTCTTGAATTTCATCATCTCGACCCAAACGAAAAAGACTTTACTATTGCAGGTAAATCTTACTCATTTGAAAGATTGAAAAGTGAAGCTGATAAATGTATTATGGTATGTTCGAATTGTCATAAAGAAATACACTATGAGTTGAATAATAAAGAATAAAATAGGCGGGTACCGAGCCACCCTGATAAGGTGGCTATAACAGATGTCTATCGGCTTTAGAGTTTCACCACTTAGACCCATCACAGAAAGATTTTTCAATAAGTGCAAAAGGTTGGTCTTTCGAAAGATTAAAAAGTGAAGTAAATAAATGTATTCTGGTGTGTAAAAATTGTCACATGGAAATACATGAAGAATTAAGAAATAAGCCTCTTTAGCTCAGTTGGTAGAGCACCACACTTGTAATGTGGATGTCACTGGTTCGAATCCAGTAAGTGGCTCAAGAATATGGTTCTGTAACTCAGTTGGTTCAGAGTGCCTTCTTTACAAGGAGGAAGTCGTAGGTCGAGGTGGGAATCCATTCAAAATAGTTGATGGTGTTGAATCCTGGGTTATATGTGTGGAACAGATGGATAGAAAATACTCACCGGAAAATAATTCAAATGATGTGATTCGTGAGAAATGGAGAAAAAACTCAATAAAGATACGAGAAACTATGACATTACTCTCACCTGAGGCTAAGAAGTCTATAACATCGTATTATGAGAAGAATAAATAATAATCGGAGATTTTATAGGTTACAGACCTCTAAACTTCTTTATGTGTTTATGTTTGACACTTTCGGATAGACCAACCACATCTACATCAAGCCATTCCCAGAAAAACCGTACTAATTTAATATCAACAATGTAATATTCATCACAGAGTAATATCACCTCCTCATCAAGAACACCACCCATATCACCTTGTATTGCTTTATCCGATAAATTTATTAAATCATAATAAAAATCATTTATTAATTCGGCATCTTTATCTTCAATCCATTTATCAAATTCATCATCTGAAAGATTTTCGGGCTTGCCATATACATCATATAGTACACTTATTCTACCGTGTTCATAGTATTCAGCAGATTTCCAATCTTTCATTTCAACCCAAAAATCAGAAATTCCCTCAAACCAATAACATTTGAAATCTCCAATTGGGAAAGCCAAGAAAGTTTCCTCACCATATCCATCAGCCATAATTATCTTCTTTGTGGTGAATACTCCGGTACTACGAATCCGAATTCCGTGTTTTTCTTCAAAAATATCATCAAATTCGTCATGTATTTTACGATAAGTTGATAGTGGTTTTCTGTTGGGTCGTGTAACTTTTTTGTATAAATTATCCATCACTCTATTATCACCAAATTCACATCCCCTAAATAATAGATTTGAATCTTCTAATTCTTTTAGAAATGGTTTACAATCTCTCTCCAAAACCTCTTTGATTTTATTAAAATTTTCTCTCGCTACATCATCGGTTAGTGATACTGACTTTTTCTTTATCAATTTAGCACCATATCCTGCGAATGATATTTTAAGTTTTTCAAAATATTTTAAGAACTTCATAGTGTATATATTCAAATAATACTATTACTTTCTCTTAACAGAAATAATCTCTATCTTATCTTTGTCTTTTTCTAATATAGTAACTTCTTGTTCTCTGGCTCTATCTAGATTGTTGAATTTGACAAGTTTAGGTGGTATTTTAGCTTTTATTATATATGGGTCTTTATCTTTGGCTAGTTCATCATAATACATATTGAAATAATCATAATAAAAATCATCAATAACATTTCTGTCGGTTGTCCAGTGAAGCCCCGGATTCTCTCGGTCCAAACTATTCTCATCTGTTAGATAAACTAATCTATATATCATACCCCCATTTTCATCTAACTCTTGCATTGATTCAATCCAACCCATGAAGTCAACTATACTACCACCATCATCACTCATATGTGTTGAGTTTTCAATAGCTGATTGTATATCTATTGTTGTACCATCACTAAAAACTACGGGGGTTTTGAATTGTTTATAAAATTGGAAACAATGCATTTTTTCAAAATCGCCTGTATAGAACTGTCTCCACCTCGACCTGGAATTAAATTCATCAACTTCTTTTTCGAATTTCGTTAGTTCTAATAAATCATCTTCTGTTAATTGATTATCACCCCAATCATCTTTTCTATAACGTATCTCTTCAAAGGTTTTTATATACTTCACTATGTATATATTCGAATAATTATCCGTACATTCGTTAAACAAACAGCAAACAAAAACAAAATATGAGTGAATTGAAATTTGATAAAAAAACAGCAGAAGGACTTTATCGAATACTTTGTAGTGTGAGTGGTGATTTTTCATCAGCAACGGTATATGATAGTGCCAAACCCGGAATGACCGATGCTCATAGACAAGTTATTGAATGGGGTAGAAAGAACAAAGTTGATGGTCGAGGACAACAGTAACAGAGAATTGATATATAACAAGTAATGAAAACATTAAAAAACAATCGAAGGAGAGCCATGAAAGATTAACGTCTGATTGGAGGTACTTTGCTTTCCACCCTTCCAGACAAGTTCTGGTGGGTGGTTTTTTTTGCACAAAACTAAAATAAACGAAATGAAACTAAATATAAATAACATAAAAATAACTCCCCCTAAATACGGGTTTAATTTCTGTCAATACGGAGACTTGACTGATAGTGTTCAGAAGTGGGTGAGTCACTGGGGATTCAAAACAGAGAAAGCCGGACCTTTCACTAACATCATAGTAGGTGAAGATATCAATATGTTTGATATTTTCACGAAACCTAATCAATATGAGTATGGCGATTTCATGAGTCCGAATTTGAATAAACGATTACATGTTGGTCACCTATCTAATTTGGTACTAGCCAAGTCATTCCAATCATTGGGTGTGTCGAAGAAATTCATTGCCATTCTAGGTGATACACTATCTACTGGTGATACGGAGAAAGAAGTAGCTCTAGAATTGTATAAGAATTACTGTAATGACTTCGGATATAAAATTGATGAGATTTTTTACGCTTCTGATATGAAATTAAGTGATGAGTCTATACTTGTCGATGGAGTCGATAACTATGAAGGTACGAAGGTCTTTGAGTGTGGTGATGAGAAAGTCGTTGGTTTAAAGAGTGGTGGTTCCACAACATACTTCTATCAAGATGTGGCACTAGCTCAACACTTGAACAAATCAACTCTGTATCTTACTGGTGTGGAACAGGCCGGACACTTCACAAACTTGAAATCATTATACACACATATAGACCACTTAGGTCTTGGATTAGTTATGTTGGATGGTAAGAAAATGTCTTCTTCTGAGGGTAATGTGATTTATCTAAACGACTTCATCACTGACCTTAAAAAATCTTTCGATGGTAATCTTGAATTAGTCTATAATATAATGGCCGGGCAGATACTAAATTCTAAACCTGGACAAACAAAGTCCATTGATTCAAAATTGATATCAAATCCTAAGTTATCACTTGGACTTTACCTTAGTTACACGATGGCTCATATAAAGAGTTGTGGTGTTAGTACTAAACCAATCACAGGGTATAAGTCACAGAAATTACAGTTTGCACACATAAAGTCTTTCGATAAACTATCTCCCAATATTCTTTTCAAAGAATTAGTAGATCACTGTAAGGAGATAAATAAATTGTATGAAACACACTACATAAAGAATAATCCCGAAAACATAGAATTGTTTTCAAACTTGATATCAGACCTTGAACTAGGCATGACCAATTTGGGTATGTTTCCGGTTGATAAAGTTTAATTTCGTATATTTGTAAAATGACCGAAACCCGTTTAAAGATATTATTCACAATTGTTTGTGGTCTAGTGTTGTGGTTTGTATTCTCAACTGCTGGTGATAACCATCTGAGTAATAAAGAGGATATGACACAACATGATAAGAGGGTTCTAGAATTCTTCTCACCTCGTACAGTGTATTTTGATGTATTTTATGGTGAAACATACTATTTCCTCTTCGAATCTGGCCTCTTACCATATGAAGCGGGTATTAGACACGTTGATATTAAAAAATCTCGTGGTAGGTGGGTTGAAATATCACCCCGTATGGAAAAATTATATGAGGAGGCAGCCAAAATAAGACGAGCTGAATGGGAGATTGAAAGAAAGAAAAGAAAAATAATACAGGACAGTATTTCCGAGGTTCATCAACAATACATAGATAGTGCTTACAATGACGCACTAAATAAAAGTTACTATGATGAAGAGACATTCGATGATTTTAAAGAAAAATAGAATATTATAAAAAAATGCCTAATCCGATTAGATTATATAGAGTAGTCGGTGCTGTTAATATTGAAGATATAGATAGGGATAAACCGGGTGAACATTACACACCAGAGTTATCTGATATTGATGGTGATATGTTATTATCGATAGGATTTGATGTTTGGGATAGTGATATGAAAAGTTTTGTAGTAGTAGTCGATGCACCACATTCAGAAATTGATGTGTTACAAACAATGGTTCAGAACTTATCGTTTCCAAGAGAGTATGAGATAAACCTTAAAGATAAAGGTAGTGGTGCTGAAATTGTTGATATATATGAAATGCCTGATTAAATTAAACGGTCGTTTTCTTTCTGAAACCAATAATTTTCTTTCGACATGAACTCGAATAGGTTATGTAATTCCTGACATTCTGTTGTGAAATTCTTAACGTCTTCCTGTTCAAGTAAGAACCATTCACCACGTTTTCGATATGAATGATATTTTCTATGTAGTTGTGCTTCTATCTTAGTTCCCCATTTAGATTCAAAAACATTCTCAATGAATAAATCTTCTGAATTTCCCGTACTCAATTCTTTGAGTCTTTTTTTCGGATTTCGTCTGGTTATACCAATCTTATAATTATCTTCACCAGATCTTATTAAATACACTTTATACACAACGTATATATGTAAATACACTGCTTCCCAAAATAACATATACGTATATTAATTATTATGTTATAGTAGAGGCTAATCCATAAATACAATCCATGTACATAAGAGATGAACTAGGATTACTCATTTCATGAACTCCTTTACTCTTCAATTTTTTATACTCTTCATCGTCTTCCAGTTTTGTTTCGATGTATTTCACATCATTTAAAACCTCATCTAATTTACCAGTTCTGTTTTCCCTTTTAACTCTTGCTTCAACTCTATCAATTTCCTCTGGTGTGGCAAACACTGACATTTGTTGTCCCAATGTATTAGACTGTATTTTCATGGCTGTTGGTAAAAGTGATGGAAATTTGGATGTGTCTATTGATTGTGTTCCTGATGGAATCAATCCTTGTATTTCTAAATAACTCATATAATTGTATGCTTATTTAAGCTTTATGTTGATATAAACCCAGAAGTTTCGGGCATCAACTGCAATAAGACAGTCTTTAGTCCATTTGTATTTGGATAGGTGTTCTTTTATATTATCCTTTATATCTCCCAGGTCTTGTGGATTTATGTTACCAACAGACCATGTTCCATATCCATAATACCCAAATGTCATTATACGACCGTTTATCTCTGGTTGCATCTTTGAATTTACTTGTCCAGGATCATATTCACTCATAACTTGTTTTAGTTTTAACATCGTTACTAAATCCTTATAATCGAGTTCAACCATGGATTTTTTAAATCCGGATAATGACTTTAATTTTGAAATTTTATAATTGTTAAATTCTCTACCCTTTAACTTGAATTCACCTATTGGTTCCATTTCATCGATATAGACACCATACTCTAACATACCATCAGTTCTGACACCATAGTAAAGGGATAATCGTTTTTCTTCTTCGATATGTACTTGTTGTAGAGATTTGAATCTTTTAAATACTTGTTTAACATCAGAACCATCCACACCAACAAATCGAAACATAAAAAGAAAATTTGATTTATTATCATTAGATACTACATTTTCCTTGAATCCTAGAGCCGTTAATGATTTTAAGAAAGATGTAAATACACCTTTACCACCATTAGCTTCTTCTAACACTTCCTCGTGTGGAGATTCTTTCACAGATGTGGCAGATACCTTTAATTCAGCTTCGACACCATTTATGTGATTTTCCACACTTTTGAGTAAAGATATCTTAACACCATCACCCAATACCTCAATAGCATTGTACATATCTACTGATTGGTCTATATCCTGTGTGTATGATGAAACGATATCACAAACTCTGGGATCATTCTCAGCCAGACCACTTATATACCCACCAAGACTACCATCGTAATCGGAGAAATTTTCAACAACAAAATCTGTAAAATTAATAATCATAATGTATATATTAGAAATAGGTTTCATATATTTGTAGATAAATTAAGTCAATATGGAATGTAAAGTTATTTTATTAGTACAAAGTCAATTATCAGATGTTAATGTTGAATTGTTTGTGAAGCTAAGTGATCCAGAGAAAGAAAAAGAAATTAACTCAAAATCATCCATGAGAATTGAATTTGTTAAGTTTCTACTAGCAAAATATTCAGATACGAATACTGAAATAGACCCAGATGAGGAATATGATTTATTCTCTAAAGAGTAATAAAAAAAACACTATTTAAACTTTTGGATATATGACATCTATAACGAGAGATAAATCAAGTTATCGAAAATAAATTACTAATCTTTAAAAATAAAATAGAATGTCCCTTATAAGTTATTTCGGAGGCAAGAGTTCATCGGCCTTTCACAACTTCATTAACCCACAAATTCCTAGAGAAGGTGTTAAAAAGTACTTAGAACCATTTTCTGGTTCATTTGCAACATTCATGGATGATCCTACAATGACATTCCCAGAAGTGTATTTCAATGATTTTAATAATCATCAAATGAATTTATACAAGTGTGCATCTAAACCCGATATATTGTTAGAAGCTATTGAGAATCTTAAAAACACAATGTTGAAGACAGATTTAACAAACCCACTAGATAAATGGGATTTTTACAAAGCACATTATAAAGACCTTATAAAAGGTGATTTCTTAGACTTCACCGACTTTACTGTTCCTGACTATGAGAAGGCTGCAATTTACGCATTTCTTATAACGAGTTCTCACAACTCAGTATATCCTCGTGGTGGTGGTTTCAACGGTTATAAGAAACCAAAAGACAGACTTAAATTGGAAGTTCTTATTAATAAATTGAAAAAGAACAAATACACAGATAAACTTCAGGCAGTTACCGAATTCACTTCTATGGATTTTGAGAAATTGATTCGTAAGCATGATGCACCCGACACATATATCTATCTTGACCCACCTTACTTCCGACCGGATGTGAATGGTGAGGATGATGGTAGAAGATTGTTTTGGTACGGGTCAGATAAAGCTGGAGTCTTTGGTGCTGAATCACATAGAAGACTATTGACTCTATTGAAAGAATGTAAATCAAGATGGTCACTTTCATATTACTACTTCCCATTACTAGAAGAACTTCTTCCGAGAGATGAATATCGTTGGGTGGAGAAAGAAGTAAATAGACCATCCGCTGGTGGTGGTAACAATTCCGACCTCAAAAAGAAATCTACGAAAGGTGTGGAACTTCTCATAATGAATTATGATGAGAATGGCAAACTTATTTAATGATACTAAAAATTTAGAAAAATTCTTATCTGATTTACACATCATGGGCCTTGATTTGAAATCATCACACATACCGAACCATAAATATAGAGGTGATATTGAGTTACAATTCTCTGAAACAGATTTATCACACAGAGTGTATTGGTCAGAGATATCACAACGTCTAACTCAACAGATAACATCACATTTTTTAGAATCTGTCTATATTGAGTTAGATGAATTAGAATATGAAATAATTGATTTAAATAGATATAAACAATACTCAAATGATTTTTATAAATCATTTGCATTTGAACTTGAAAATTCGTTGTGTGATAAAAATGTATTATTATCATCAGGTTTGGTTGGATCTATTATACAAGATTATATTAATTTCGAATCTTATTTTAAAACACCGAGAATGGTGGGTGAAAGGGTTAGTAAAATAGGTAAGGTCGGTGTTGTTGATGTATTAGTTGATTCACACCTTAGTTGGTTGGATAATTTCATGTATACATTCTCGGATTTTAGTTATGATTTCGAATTAATCGACACATATGTAGGTATGAACGGTTTAATATCAATTAAATTTACTTACGATTATATAATTGATAAACCAGAAAAAATTTATATTTTTACAAGCGAACTAAATTCGAACCAAGATGTTCTAATAAGACATAACCGGAAGATAAAGTTAAAAAACATATTAAGTGATGAATGAGAATTTTGATAGAATATCTGAACTTGGGTTTCAGATAACAATAAATTGGGGTGATTTTATAAACATAAATTTAGAATTACCTAGTAATGGTGAGGATTCAGATAGTTTTACTACTTTCTCACCAAGTTTACCAATATTGATGTACTACCACCCAACATTAACTAAATACAAATTTTCAGATACCATAAATCATATAGTAGATGAATTTAATAAATGGTATGGTTTGAATATTGATGATTTAGATAATTATAAAAAAACCGGATCATTGACGGATAAACTTGTAATAAATGGTTTAGGTGATATTACACAGATAGTTCAACGAAAGCTCAAAATAGAGAACGTTATCTATTAAATAGATATAATCTGTATAAAGATGAAGTAAGCTTCACCGTATTAAATGATGAAGTTAGTTGTGATTATTTGAAATATCTACTTAAAAGTAAACATAAGTTCAGATTTTTTTGTTGGCATAACTGGATATACTGGAAAACTGATAAATTTAATGAGTACAGACGGGTTTGTTCTAAGTGTAATAAGAAACAACGTGATGCTCAACTATTCAATCAGTCTTAATTTAGGTATAAATATTTGTTTTTTATCTTCGTTAAAAAACACACCTTGTGGTAATTGGAAGGATTGTTTTCTATATTTATTTTTAAATTTTGGAAAACCAGCACCTCTAAAAAAGTTTGTGTAGGCATTGTCTAAATTAGCCATACTCATTTGTAGTGCCTGAGATGGGCTTTCCTTTAGCCATT
>Ga0208770_1000472_pt1 | contig 25757 bp, 37 predicted proteins | sample AntAceMetag02UK9_FD_184771 | JGI IMG/M metagenome (GOLD analysis project Ga0208770, IMG submission 184771) | Saline lake microbial communities from Ace Lake, Antarctica - Antarctic Ace Lake Metagenome 02UK9 (SPAdes) (version 2) | ecosystem: Environmental > Aquatic > Non-marine Saline and... | reverse complement strand
CTATGAAGTTAGAAGACAATCCGAAGATAGAGCCCACAGATCTGGTCAAACTAAAACTGTTTTATATACAGATATTATATGTAAAAATAGCTTAGATGAACGTATTTTAAGTGCTCTTCACCAAAAAGATAAATTAGCTATAGCAACCATGGGAGATGAGTTTAAAAACTGGTTAAAATAGTTTATACTCATTCAATGAGAGACAATAAAATAATAGAAAACTTCATTAAAGAAAAATATAAAAAAATAAAAGAGATGGCTTTGTTTAGAAACTTAAAGAAAGAAGTTGAAACAGGTGCTAATGGAACTCAAGATTACATTATTAAAGAAGGACCTAATAAAGATAAATTAGCTAAGAAGTAACTTTGAGATAAGTCTCAAATCTTTCCCACCATTTATCTTGATAATCTTTTAACTCTTGTCCTTCTAATGAAAATTCTTGATAATTAAAATCTCTTGAACACATACATATTTTAACTTGATCTATTTTCCCATACATACTTTCATGAGCTAAACTATAGGCTCCTAGTTGAGTAAAATAATCTTGAACAGCACTCCACTCTCTTCTTTTAGGTTTGTTAGTCTGTTTCCAATCAAAGATAGTTACTTTATCATCTATAACTCCGATACAATCGGTTGCTCCCGCAAATTTTTCTGGGAAAGCTAAACTAATTTCATTTCCCCAAACTTCAGTTAATCCACTAATATTTTTAAGAATAGTATGAGCCATCTTTCTTGCTCTATTTCCTTTCTCAGAAATATTTAAATAACCTTTTCCCTCTAAATATTTTTCAATAACTAAATGCATTTCAGTTCCCATAGAAGCAGCATCATTTTTAATTTTTTCTGCCCCCTCTTCTCCGACACGTTGCTTCCATCTTTCTAAAGCTTCTATAGATTCTTTGTCTTTTGTGGCTCCAAGTATAGTGGTTACAGAAGGTAGTTTAGTTCCATCCACAGAATACATACGTTTGCCTGTTGTAGGATCTTCTGCTCTAGAGTATCTTTTATAGGGAAATTTTTCTATTAATTCTAGTTCTGTTAAAGTAAATGAATTGTCTTCTAAGTTTTCTGTAAATATCATTCCATATTAATACTACATATGGTTAGAAAGTACAGCTAAAAGTATAGCTCCTAAACCCCCAATAATAAACTTCTCTAATCTATTTATACGGGTTTCTATCTTTTCAATTTTTTCGAATGTTTGTTTTTGCATCAATCTACAGATCTTTTCATGGTATTCAATTTTATCTAATGCGGATCTTTTAGGCACTTAGAACCTCATCTGCTGTTTTGTAGGCATCTTCTACTAATCCACCTTCATTCATTTGTTGAGGTTGATTTTTATTAGCTAAAGCTTGTCCCAATGTATCTTGAGGGAATAATGTTGCGAATTTTTGTCCTTGATTTTCTGTTGGTTGAGTGGCCGTTGGCATAGTAGTCGTTGGTGATTGTGCTGTAATCGGCTCTACTGGAGGCGTGTTAACCGGTGCTTCTGCTGCCAGTTGTAAAGGATTAGAGTTCATTAATTTTTGAAATTGATTATGGCTAGCACCCATTATAGAAGCGCCAGTTAAATATTCTTCTCCTGCTCTTCTCATTTCAGGACTTAACATTTTACTTACATCATATTCTGGATAAATTCTGTCTCTTGTAAATTTAGACATACTTCCAAAATCATAACTATTTCCTAAAGGAACATTAGGATCTAATGATATTAATTTTTGTCTGATTTCTTCAAAATCTATTTTATTAGGATCAACTCTAAATTCATCCCCCATTGCTTCAAATAAACTGTTAACTGTTCTTCCAATAGTTAATAAAACTCCATTAAAAAGTTTAGGAGTTAAAGGTACTCTTCCTTTTCCAGGCATAATAGAATCTGCATCTGCATTCAACATAAATCTATATGCTTTATTCATTTCCATTACATTTTCAGCTACTTTAGCACTTGCAATAACTTCACCAAATAATCTTGCTCCTAACATAAGTTTTAAAGTATTTCCTATACCTAAAACCGCTCCTGTTACTGCTGTAGTAGTCATACCGCCTTGTCCACTACCTGCTCTTAAAGTTAAACTTCTTTGAATAAATTTAGCAGGATCTGTAGATGGAACACTTTCCATAGCTCTTTTAACTTCAACAAGATCTTCAAACATTTTAAGAGCTTTGTCTCCTTTTGGCCCACCACCAAATATTTCTCTTATTTTATCTTTACCTTGTTTGTTATCAATTCCTAAATTTTTAGTTAGATCATCAATACCTAATTGTCCAAAATCATGGTTACGTATTAAACCTTCATTAAGATTAGCTACTCCGTCTCCTTGAGTAAATATTCTTGCATCTACATCTGTTACGTTACTTATTTCATCAGTTCTAGTTTTAGCTCTAACTCTTCTTTCTGTTTCTAAGTCTAATGGATTAAAATTCTTTCTAACAAAACCTTTGTCAGCTGCTCTAGCAGCAATAGCTTGAGCACTTAATCCTTTTAAATCTCTGATAGGATTAGAAGTAGCTTTGTTAATAGATTCCCATAACCACTGTTTAACATATCTATCCCACACTGCTTGTGATTCTTTACTAACAGGTATTTTAACTGTTCTATCTATCGTACCATCTGCTTTTAATATGTCGTATGAAGAATCAGTAACTCCTAGTATTTGTTTTAATTGTTTAATTGCTAAAGGACTGTCTCCAGATAAAGTTCCTTTAATTACTTTGTCAAAAACTTGATCAGGTGCAATAGATTCTATACCTGTCATATCTATACCTTTACTAGCAAATAATTTTCTATCTACTGCCATTAATTTTCTAGCTACAGAAGATTTTTCGAAAGGCCTTAAAACCATAGAATAATAAGCGTTAGCTTCTTGTAATTGTTTCAAAGCTGAATTTGCTACATTAATATTTGTATCTAAGAAAGCTTCTGCTGCTTCTGGGCCTTCTTGAGAAAGCTTCATTCCATACTCATCTTTAAATATTTTATCTTTTAATACATCTCTGTTAGCGGCTTCTCCTAAAGAGTTTACATCATTTTCAAAAGCTTTTTTAAATCTAATTACTTCATTGTCTACTACTTTAAAATTACTACCTGAATATGCTTTAGTTAACATTTTAGATAAACCCAACATATCACTTAATCGAATGTATCCTCCTTTATTGTAGTAATCATTTGGATCAGTTAATCTATTTAAATATTTAATGTATTGAACCATTGGATCATCTACATCTGTTAAATCTTTAGCTCCTTTTTCTAAACCATCCCATATATCAAATTTTTCTGGATACTCTAGTTTCATTCTATCCAATAATGTTTTAGTAACGTTTCTTACATTTGTAGTTGGTATAAAAGTAGGATTACCTAATTGTTCGTAATGATTTCTAAATCTTCCGTATTCATCATCAATAGTTTTCCAAACGTTTTTAAACTCACTTTTTATTTGATTAACACCAGCGTAGTTAAGAATACTATTATTAACCATTGGTGGAAGTTCTAAGTTATCCATAGTGTTTAATAATTGTTCTTGAGTTAAATTAGCATTAAAAGTTCTATTAAAATCTTTTAAAGGTTGTCCTACCAAAGGGTATACCCCAAGAGTAGTAAAGAATTTTTTTGTAAAACCTTGCCAAGCTCCTTTGAATCCAGGATTGTCTGCTGGAATTAAATCTACTATATTTATTTTTTGGTTAGATCTTTCTGCTGCTGCAGCTATTGCTTTTGCTTGTGGTTTATCTAAATCTAACGAAGATTTAAGTCCTCTTCCGGCATTTCTAACTACTCCTATTAAACCTAAAGCTCCACCTGTCCATAACATTTCATCTCTACTTGCTCTAAGTCCGTTAAGAAACATTCTTTCAACAAAAGGTAGTTTTCTTTCATCGCTATCTGTTAGTTCAGCTAAATCTTTTGAAGTAGCTCCTACAAAATCAGCACCTAAATTAGATATATCAAATGCAGCACTTCCTCCAGCCGCTCCTGCTATTGCTCCTAAAGACGCTTTAGCTTCAACTGCTAACGCTGGACTAGGTCCAAACTTGCTTACTTTTTTAAAAAAATCTACAGTGTTATCTAGCATTCCAATTGTATTACCTAATAATCTAACTGGAGCACCTATAGGTCCAGGTACTTTTTTTAATTTTTTAGCAAACTCACTCATTTTAGATAATCTTTTATCGTAAATACTTGATCCTGCTACGTATCTGTTGTCTATACCGTAATTATCTTTGAAACCATTTTTAACATAAGAACTTATTAAAGATTCTCTTTCCACCATGTAAGGAAGCATTCCAAAACCTAATGTTCCTGCTAATACCATATCTCCTCTACCAATTCCTGTAGAAGATTCCATAGGCTTTAACCTTGCCATTTTACCTTTAGCTACACTCATGGCCCCCAAGTCAATTAATCTTTCGTACTCACCTACGTTTTTATATCCAGTTAATTCACCTGTTTTAAATGCATCGTCTAGAGCACCTAACTGATCTTGACTTAAAGAACGAGTGTCTATTTGTTTTGCATCAATAGCTTTTTGTAATTGATTTATAGCTACCATTAATTACCTCCGGCTATAGGTATAGTAGTTAAAATTTTATTTCTTTCCGTTTTATTTTTTGTTCTTTGATTAGATAAAAAATCTGCTTGTTGTTTAGAATATAATTGTTCTACTCCAGGTACGTTTTCTTTAAAGTATTGCATAGAAGATTCTGTTCCACCATTTTGTCTGTATGACATAGCAAATGACTGAGCTTTATCTTCAAATTCTTTTTTTAAATTCATGTAGTTTGCTCTAACCGTTTTAGCTGAACCGTAAAATTTAATAATTTCTGTACGTTGAGCAGCATTTTCAATATCTTTTTGAGTCAATCTATCTTCTGCTTTGTTTGCATTCGCAACAAGATATTTCATTCTTTGTTCAATTAAAGCTAATTTAGTAAATCTTGCTAATTCATCATCAGAAGGTCTTGATAAGAATCCTCCTCCTCTTTCTTTATAAGAAGCTTTAGCCATTTCGTTTGCTCTTTTCTCTACTTTACCCATGTCTTTATCGTATTCTTTAAGCATTTTTTCAGTTGCTTTCATACCTTCTTCAGTACCATCATTATTTCTCATTAAACTTTTTATTTCAGAATCAAAATCAGAACTTGTTATTCCATTTGTCCCTGTAACTTGTTCAAGAGTTCCAAATATATCTTCTTTTGCTAAACCAAATGCAGCACTAAAAGTTCCATCTTGTGGAAGAGAGTTGATAACAAAGTCAATCATTTCAGCTCCTCTTTTATTTTCTTCTAAGTTAGATGCATATAAATTCATTTTGTCTGAATTTATTGGTCTTTCATATGCTCCTGCTGTAGCTTCAACAACTTCATTATTTTTATTTCTATGATAAATTTTTCCGTCTTTACCCATCATTCCTTTAACATTATAGAACTGTCCTGGGTATGCGGGATCTTCTACACTGAAGACTTTATCTCCACCTACAAAACCTGGTCCAACTTTTGCAGCTTTTGCCGCTGCTGCTTTAGATTTTAAAAATGATTGAGCTAAAACCATATCTTGATTTTTTTGAGCTAAGGCTATGTTCATTAAATCAGTACTTGTAGATTCTAAACCTTGTCCAGCTACATCTAAAAGTCCCGATAAACCTTTTTGTTTAGTTTTTCCTGACATTAATTTTGCTGCAAATTTCATGGCTATTAAATTATTTAAATTATCGCTACCACCTGTCATTTGATTTAATTCATTTCTAAATGTTTGAAACTCTTGACTTAATGGAGATAGATTATTTGCTTTTTTAATTTCATTCTGTCTATTCTTAACCATTCTATTTACTTCATCGTCTGTCATTCCTTCAATATTTTGAGTCACTTGATTAATCTGTCCGTCTATAGTAGGTGCAACAGGTTCTGGATCTTGACTGTTTTGACCAAACCCTGAAAGTCTAATTACATCTGGTAAAGGTACATCAGTTTGTTCAGCTATTTTTTTTAAAGTTTCTTCTCCTACTGAAGCAAGATTATTCACATCTAATCCAAGTTCTTCTGCAATCGCTATAATTTTATTTGCTTTAGGTAAGTCTTCGTTTAATTGAAGTTCTTCTGGAGTAGAAGGATTTTCAACTCCAATAGGTTTAGGTTTAAAATTTTTTTCTATCTCCTTATAGTCTTTTAAATTCTGAGTAACTTTTTTCTTTGGATCTGGATTATATTCTGGTTTAGAATAAATTAATCTTTCTTCAATAGATTTTACTCCTTCAGAAACTTGACTTAAATCAGATGCAGTTCCGTCTCCTTGCATACCTTGACCAATTAAAGCTGTACCAATAGATCCTACAGCTGTTTTACCTGGATTGTTTATTAATGCTTGAGCGACAGGAGTTGTTTTTGATGCTCCAAATTCTCCTAGTTCTCTTATAGCAGCAATTCCAGATCTTCTAGCAGTAGAAGGTAAAAAAGCAGCACCTGGTACAGCGTAAGCAGCACCTTCTAAAAATTGTCCTGTGTCTCCATCTCTAACTCCTTTAGCCATTTCATTAATACCATAACCTGCAGAACCTGCTTCTAATCCTGTTAACGCAGTTGAAACTTTTGGCCCAGACATTTTATTTCCTATAAATCTAAATGCAGGTGCGGCACCTGCTCTTATCATATTACCTGCTTGCATAATTCCACCAATCATAAATTTAGGAACAGCTTTACCATCAACTTTTCTAAGTTGAATAGCTCTTTTTTTGAATAAAGGTCTCATTAAGGTTTTATCCATAATGTTATCTTCCTTGAGCATTCACTGCTGCATTTTGAATTGCAGCGGGTTGTCTATTTAAAGCTGAATAAGTCGCATATGCTCCGAGTCCAGCACCTGCTGCTTGAGCCATTGGATTAGTTCCTGGAGAAGTAGATTGAGTAATAGCAGACTGAGTTGTAGGTCCTGCAGCATACATATTTTTAATGAACTCCATTCTTTGATAAGGCTCATAAGCTCTTTGTAATGTTGTTTGTCTTGTAGCATCTAGTGCTTGTTGACCTAATTGTCTTTGTAAACCACCAGCAGCCATTAATTGATTAATGTCTTGTTGAGCCATACCTTGTTGTGCCTGACCCATTTGACCTAATTGAGCACCTGCATTTAAATTTGTTTGCGATTGTAAAGCTTGGTTATTCTGAAACGCATTTAATGCATTTTGGAAAGAAGTTCCTTGAGCTTGTCCTATAGCAGATAATGTTCTACCACCTAATTCTGCTCGTTGAACCCCTTCACGTCCACCACCAAATGCTCCGCCCATAACTGCTTGTTGACCTATTTGGTTTTGCTGCATTTGAGATTGTCTATTAATTTCATCTGTAATGTAAGATTGATAAGGATTTAAATAGTTTTGAAACTGAGCTGATGTGGGATCCAAAGCTGCTGCCCCTTGAGCATTTAAAACTGATCCAATACCTGCATTTAAACTACTAGCACCAACACCAGTAGTTCCTGATTGAGTAATACCTGTTTGTTCTAATCCACTTATACCTTGAGTTTGAATTGTAGGAATTGTAACTGGAGTGTTTGCAAGCTGTGCTGCACTATCCATTAAACCAAGTTTTCTTTCCTCTATACCTGGTGCCTCTCTAATGTATTGTGTAGTAGTATCCGGTGTAGTTGTGCTTCCGCCTCCTCCACTACTTCCACCTCCTCCAAATATACTCATTTAATTAATCTCCTTTTGATATTGATAATGTTTTACTTTCCAACCATGTTTTTTTACAAATTCTTTCCATCCAGGTCTTCCAAGCATATTTAATCTTTTACATTTATTAATTTTAGCAAAATTTTCCAAGGTTTGTACTAATTGATCTACCCACATTTTATATTTCTTTCCAGTGCAAATACACCCCTGTAATTCTTTAAAATTTGGATTGTCAAAAATTCTAGTAGTACAACATCCAAATACTTTAGTCTCTCCATCGTCATCTTGTCCAAACATTATAAATAATTGCATATTATCATCAATTAACTCTTGTCTTATATCTTTAAGATCTGCATAAGATCCTCCATATTTAAGAGCTTCCGCAATTAAAAATTCTACTAATCCCCAAAATTTATCTATTTCTTGAGGTAATACAGGTATAATTTGTACCTGTTGTGAAATAGTTTTAATGTCTAGTTTTGTTTGCATTTATTAAATCAAAAATTCTTTTAAATTGTTTTTGTTGATCGTAAAAAAACTTAGCACCTTTTTTTCTTTGGTCTGATTTATCGCTAGGATTTGCTCCAGAAATAATACCTGCACCTAAAACTGCATGAGATCTTGATACAAACTCTCCATCAGCTAATTGAGCTAACATAGTATCTTCGTGATCTTTTCCATGGCCTGTTCCATCTAATACAAAACCATTTGCTCTGTCATAATTATTAGAATCATTTTCATCATGAGTCATTTTAGTAGGAAGCACTTGTCCAAGTCCTCCTTCATTAAATTTTGCAATACTAGCAAGTCCGCCTTTGTTGTATTCCACTGCTTTAAATTCTTGAGTAGGTTGATCTCCTAAAATATCTTCTGGTGCTACAAATTCTCCTGGCTGTACCAAAGGAGAATTTATTCCAGTTGAATAATCTCTTGTTTGAAATCCAGTTGGAGTTCCCGCTAAACCTGAGTTAGCATATTTACTGTAAAATTGATTAGGTATTGGTAAGTAAGTTTCACTTGGACCATCTCCACCTATGCCACCAGTTAATAAAGGAAGTATAGTACTTGCTGCTATATATTTACCCATATCTGTTTTAGGCATTAAGTTAGAAAGAAAACCTCCTCCACCTTCATTACCAACTATACCTTGCATAGTTCCTGGGTCACCTCCTAAAGCAGGAGTAGCTGCTTGACCACTAGCTAGTTGTGGAAATAAACTTGATATTCCTTGACCCACCGAAGTTTGTCCTAAACCTTGAATAGTTCCTTCAGTACCTGCTGATCCAAAAGGAGTAATTCCTGGTGCTCCAGCCATTCCACCTAATTGACCAATACCGCCTACTAACGCAGCGTCTCTAAAAGATCTTTTAGTAGATTTTCCTCGTAATTTTTGTACACCGAATGTGACCAAAGCCATTGTAAATGGATCCAATTGTAGCTCCTATTCTTAAATTTTTTAAGTTATATAACTTTCAAATTCTACCATTTTAGTCAGTCTTTATCAACTCATCCGCAAAACGTCCTGTATATTGATGTTCTCCAATATGAGTAATGTAATCCATAATCCAAGCATGACATTCACCTCCAATGTCTTTCCATCTTTGACAAAAAGCAAAATCTTCTCCTGTGTAAGTATGTTTGACAGGATCAAATTGAGTATCGAAGAAATTCCAAAAATCAGGTAGTTTTTCATTCTTACCATTAATAATTTGGTCTTGATCAATTCTCATTTCTGGATAAGCCTCTATCATTTTAAGAATTACTTCTCTTTTAATTAACATAAAACCTGTTGGAGAATGTTCTACTTTAATAACTCCGTTTTTAATTTTAATAGCAGAATTATTTTCTACTTTCATAGGATATCTATAGAAACCTTTGTTTCTTAAATCTTTAGCTTTTTTAATTTTACCTTCATTAATCATGTGCATTCCTTTGTCCCAATTTAGATCCTTTAAAGGATATGGAATAGAAATAACATCTTTATCACAAGCCACTAATCTTTCTGCGGCAGATTCATTAAAAGAAATATCTGAATCAACAAATAATAAATGAGTAGCATCTTTTTGTTGTAAAAATGCGCTTACACACATGTTTCTTCCTTGAGTAACTAAAGAAGATTTCATTATTTGAAACCATAATTTTACATTCTTTTTAAAACAATATTTTTGTAAATTTAATAAAGCTTGTGCATAATGAATAGAACATTCACTGTGTACGGGTGTTGCTACAAATAAAGAGTAACCTGCTTCTTTTTTAGTGTCCGGTGTCGATGGTTCTTCGTTAAACCAAATTGGTTCGTGATTTTGCATTAAATGCTCCTTGTAAAAAGTTAGTCCATTCGTTTTTTCTATTTTCCCAACTATAAAATTTTTTATAAAAAGATACTTGAGAATCTAATAATTGCTGCATTCCTACTGAATGAAGTTGTTCTGCAATTCCTTCAATTGCATAAGCAAAACATCTAGCTAAATTTTTGTAATCTCTATCGTATTGAACGTAAGTTGGCCACTCTGAACACGTCTCAAACAAAGCTCCATAGTTAGTTACAATTCCATGAAGTCCACTTCCTAGAGCTTCAATAGCTGACATACAAGAAGTTTCTTCCCATATATTAGGATAAGCAAATATTTTATATTCACCCATCTTGTTCATTATTTTTTCATTAGAAGCATAACCTATGTAATTTACGTTAGGTAGTTTCTTAGCTTGTTCATATAATTCTTGATAAGAGGTATCGTTAGCTTTTTTAAAACCATCTCCATATATTTGAGTAGATGAGTAAACATCTAATTCAATTAAAGGATTTTTAATTAACTGCATGGCACCTAGTAATACAGATAATCCTCTCCATGGAGTAGAAGTATATATTAATTTTATTTTATCACCGTTCTTGTGAACGGGCTTAGGTGCAAATTTCTCTATAGCATTTTTAATAACCACACATTTTTCAGTAGGTACTTTAAACGCCATTCTAAATTTTTCTGCGCACCAATGAGAGTTAAATACATACCAATCATATTTAGAATGATTAGATTTATCCTCAAACCAAGGAGCTAAATTACTTTGGTCGTAAGAGTTTTGTGCCCAAAGAATATTAATTTTATCTTTAGATAAAGGTATTTTTTCTGGGACAGATGTAGTTATTTGAAATTTGTCTAACAGCGTATTATCTACGTGTTTATATAACTGAGCATATTGAAGCTCCGTTCCACCTAATGGTTGCATAAATTAATTGTTATTGAGTTTCACCGTCCACAGTCATAGAAGCCACAGTAATTTCCAAATCTTGTTGAAAATCTTCTGCTGTAGTATCTGTATTTGAATCAGCTACATCTGCATCAAATGCTGCTTTATCAGTGTAAATTACACCTGTTCTTTTGTGCTTAACAATTTCTTTTGCTTTTGCTGGTATTCTTTTTATTTCCATATTACTTATATAATACTTTTATATTTGTTTGTCTAGCCTTTACCCTGTCCTTTGTAACGTTTTAATCTTTTTTGACGTTTCTCACTCTTAGACAATGATTTTTTATGTTTTCTAGGACCTCTTTTTTTAGGTTTATCTCGTTCATGGTGTTCTTTAAATTTTTTAGCCACTATATATCTTCTCTATTTATTTCTAATATAGAAGCTGTAATATGTAATCTATTTGCATCTGCAGCGACTACTTCCAATACTTCATTTTCTTGCATAATCAAAGGTTCATTTATTAATTGCTCTGTAGCATTACCTGCTATAACTTTATTTTTAAATAAAACAATTCCACCTCCTGCACCAGGATCTCCTGGATATAAAGTAACTGTTATGTCACTACCATTATTAGTGTCATCACAAACTAAAATAGATTTTATAATAGCTCTAGAGTTTGAGGGTACAGTATATAAAGTTGTAGCTGTAGCAGTTGTTAAATCTAGTTTTGCGTTTTTATATATATTAGCCATTTAATTTACAAACCAAGTGTATCTTTCTACTTCTTGTTTTAAATCTTCTTGAAAAGAACTATTTAATTGATTTTTCATTGTCTCTAATGATTGAAGAAGTTGTTGTTGATTTTGTGGGTCATAGTCTACAGTAGGTTCTGGAATAAAATTAGTTACCTTAGCCATTATCTTCTACCATCAGGTTGTATGTCTGCTCTAAAAGTTCCATATCTCCAAGTTTCTCCACTAGATAGATTAGCTATTTTTAAACTAGCTGATCTTCCTCTAGCACGAGTATCTATTTTTTGAGTACTTGATGTTACAGAGAAAGGCCCTAAAGAAGAACTAGCTGCTGTGTCAGATGGATAGTCTTTTAATAAAATAGTAACTGTTGCAGTTCCATTTAATCTTTGAAAATCAGGAATAAATCTTCTGACTTTTGTAAAGTATTCTCCATCGCCTTCTAAATGTATCATAAAATCTCCAGTTTCAATATAAGAAGAAATTGTTGTAGTCACTCCATTCTCTAATTGATCCACTCCTGTTTCATGCTCCCAAAATGTAGCCGATCCAGAAGTATTTGTCACTCCCTGTATAATTGGAAAAGTAGGTACTCCTGCAGTGTAAAAAGAAGTAGCATAAGGTTTATCGAATAAATGAGCATCGTAATAAGATGTTCGAGCTAAAGAACTTGTATACCAAACTTTTTCTGAATAATTGTATGTAACGCATCTATCTATTTCAGTAGCTGAACTTGAAGTATAAAACCAATGTATTTCATTAAATAATGAATTGTGGCTAGCGTAAGTTATTCTTCCAGCATCATAGTTAAAACCTAAGTCTCCTGGGTTAGCTGTACTGAATACAAAATCTTCTACCGAACAAGGTATTTTAACAACTGTTCCATTGTAAGCATTAAAAGAACCTGCGTCATCCATCCAATAAACAACACCATCTACGAAAGCCATGGAATGTGAACTCATTAAACCACAGTTAGATCCTACTTTTCTAATACTAAAAGTAAACGGTGCTCCAACATATTGCATTGTATAAGCTGCCGTATCTGTAAAAACTAAAATATAATCTTTTGCTCTTATAGCACCCACAATTTCAGTTCCATCATCTATTCTAAAAGTACCTGCTGTATTAACAGAAGTTGGTTGATAATCGCTAAAGTTTTCTTGATCAGAAAATCTTATTAACATTGGATCAAAACTTATAGTATCTCCAACTGTTGCTTCCGTTCCTAGATGTATAAAATGTCTATCAGTATCTGACACAATTGAAACAGTAGTTCTAGTAGGAGCTCCTGACATAATAGTACATCTAACAGATAAAGCATTATTGTTATTACTTATAGGCTGCCATGTAAAAGTTCTTCCTTTCGATATAGTAGCTGTTAGTATTTGTCCAAAATTATCTAAACTCCAATCAGCTGGATCTAGTATGACAGTAGAAGACAAAGATGCTTGACCCCATGCAGTATAGTATTCTACTCCCGCTAAAGTAGCATGAGCTGATCGTGTTCCAGCCACTGCTCTTGTAATTCCTGTAAGATCATTAGTTGAAATACCTGTATAGGAAATAAATTCTGCGCCAACCTTAATTACTCCTGTTGTTGGAAACCCTGTTGTTGAGGCAAGTGTAATAGAAGTTCCGGATCCTCCAGTACCTGCAGTGTTGTCTAATAAAGCTCCATTTAAGTTTGTAGTAAGTCCAGATGCTCCTCCATAAGATCCTGTACCAAATCCAAAACCAAATGTTTGTCCAATAGGACCTACTTTAACATATCTATTTACAGTACATGCACCTGAACCAGCAACAGTAGTCCCCGCATTAGTTGCCATAGTTATTGTAAATGTATTAATAGTTGCACTGATTACTTCAAAAGTTTGATCAGTAAAATTTGCTGCAGTGTATCCTGCACCTACTGGTGGAGTTACACTTGTAAAAGTAAAGTAATCTCCTGCAATCATGTTGTGTCCCGTTAAGTTAACGGTGACCGTTGGCGAGGTGTTTGTAGTATCAAACGTACCTCCAGTTTGTGCTGTCTCTAATGGAGTAACATCGTAATAGGCTCCTCCATAATAAATAAATAATCCTTTTTGAGTTCCGAGTGCTACGTATCTATTGCCATCTAAATCTGCCCATTGATGTTGTGCTCTTACAACACCGGCTAAGGTATCTGTAGTAATAGAAGACCATCCACCTATTTTTTCAGGGAAGCCATAACGAAATCGTACAAAATCACCATCTACGTATTGCCCTTCGGCAGCAGTATCTGTGATTTGCTTGTTAAATCCTGGTCTTATATTAATTAAATTTAAAGCCATATGGAATTATACCATACTGTTTATTTTTTTGAAATGTCTTGAGGTACAATATCTTCAGAGCCAAAAGAGGTTATTTGTGGATCTTTCTCTGACATTATAACTAGGTCAGTCACAATTTTAGCTAAATGATTTTTAAAATGCTGTAATCCAACCTTATCAAAAATTAAAGTATTGTTATTTTTTTTTATTGTTTCTAGATCTTTATCATAAAGTATATATCATCGTTTAAACCAAGATGGAAGACTTAAATTATTGTTGTTATTTCATCATCAACTATTTTATTTTTGGATAATTTTGGTATTGCTTGACAATTCCAATGTATAAATCTAAACGGATCTATACCTAAATCAGGCACAAATTCATGCATTAAATATGAAGGAAAGAAAACAGTTAGACCTGGTTTAATTGTTAAATTTACTTCATTAGAGGAATGATCAATTTTTTTAGAATCTAATTGAGGTAAATCATTCATTAATTTACCAACTCTAGGATCTTGTAATATTGGGTATGAAGTTTTTTCCGAACACTTTAAAAATAAAAAACCTGATATATGTCCATTCCAATGATTGTGTGATCTATGCCACCCACACCCGTTTTTAGAGAATTCTTGAACCCACATTTCTGTGATATTAATTTCATAATTTTTTAAATCATAACCCATTTGAGTTAAAAATTTTGTAGAATTTTTTTCAATAAAAAATTGTAATTCTAAAAAAGATTTTTTGTTTACTAAATTTTCAGAGTGAAAAGTAAATCCCTTATCTTTTATCTCTCCAAATATTTTATTTCTTTCGATTATTTCTTTTTCTTGTAGATTTTTTGCATCTATAATCATTTGATCAGATGCATAATTTAAATCTTTTAATTTTTCTTGATTTATTTCTTCCCCAATCCATATAGGAGTAGAAAACAAATCCATAGTTTGAAACATCATGTCTTCAACTGGTGCTGTGTAATTTACCATTATTCTATTTTTATATTACCTGAAACAGATACTCTTTCTCCCTCACATTGAAAAGAATTTACAAAATGATGAAGAGTAGCCGGAAAAATAAAAATATCACCTACTTCAGGAAAAAATTTAATACGATTAATGGATAATTTATCTCTCTCTAACTTATTAATAAAACAAATCGCCCCTGGTTTTTCTCCACTCGATACATTATTTTCTTTTTCTTTTTTTAATTTTTCAGGAATATTTAAATAAATAACAAAAGATAAATCTTCATCATGAGTATGCAAGGGATTAGATTCAAATTTAGTCATATAATTAACCCATGCCGTTGTAAGAGTGTTTTTTTTACCCAAAAAAATATTATGATGTTTATATGAAGCTTGATTATAACTATCTAAATAACTAATAATAATAGGTAATAATTTTTTATAATTAATTTCGTATTCTTGTTTTATTAAGCCGGCCAAATTTTTTCTAAAATCTTTTTTTTTATTTTTTTTACACAAAGATTTAATCTGTTTTATTTCTTCATTTGTTAGTTTTGCTTTATATAAAAAAGGTCCCCAGTGAAAAAAATTATAGTGTATTGTTTTATTCATATATTTTATTTTTTTTCAATATTTTTAATCTCAGTCTCATCATAAGTCGTCGTATTATACTTCTCGCTTACTTCTGTAAGAACAACAATAGCTTTTAATAAATGATTTTTTAAATGAGCTAAAGATTCTTTTGACACAAGAAAACAATTTTCGTTTTTTTTAATATTAGTCAATTCTTTTTTTGTAAAAGCTAATCTTAATAATCCTTTTTTTTCATCTATAATAAATTTCATACCAAACTTTCTCCTAAAACTTTTCTTTTATCTAATACTAAATTTTTTTTAGGCCCATCTGCATCTACATAATGTAAAAAAACTTGAGAGCTGTAATCCTGTTTTAATGGCTCTCTCCAATGTTGAGTTTTCTCTCCCATATACACAACACCATCTCCTTTTTCTAAACTAACAGATTTATCTCCAATGTATATAGGCCAAGGTTTGTTTTCACTAGAATCAATATTAATTGAAATAGTGTACTCGCAATGAGCCCTATCTTTATGTTTTATAAGTGATTGATATTTTGTATACATTCTAAAATATGAGTACGTAGGATATAACTTTTTACCAATTTTTTCTTCAAAAATTTTATATTTAGTAAGTAGTAAAGAATCAAATACCGGGTGTCCATATATTCTAAATGATCCACCAGTATACTGTGCATCAACATCATCAAAAAATTCTTTTGTTAATGGAGCGGATCTAATAAATGTTTTTGCAACTGTACTTAAAAGTGTTATTTCACTTTTATCTAAGATATTTTTTATAATTAAGAATTTAGATTTCATGGCATCCACCCCACTATAACATATCTTACTCCTTTAGTAACTTTTGCTACTGAGTGCACAAACAAATGATTACTAGGGAAAATTATTAAACTGTTTGATTTTATTTTAATTTTATTATTGTCATCATCTGGAAAATGGAAATGTAATTCTCCTCCTTCGTAGTCGTCATTTAGACCATATATAAAACTTATTCTTCTAGGTATAGTCACATGATAATCTGAGTGAGCATTATAAAAAGCACCAACATCATATTTTAATAAAGACAATGTAAGGTCCATGTGAATAGGTCTTTCTAATGCTTTTTGAGTTTCGTACATTTCATTTAATGTTTTTAAAAATTTAAAAGATAAATATTTATACCAATAAACATTTGTAAATGATGTTTCTTTATTTGTATTAGTTAAAAATCTTGTTTTGACCTGTCTAATTTTTTTATCAACTTTATTGTTTCCATTTAAAATAACACTAGCATTTTCATAATCTAAAATTTCTTTACTAACTTTAGTAAAAATATTAAAAGATTTTTTAGAAAGTATGTTTTCTTTAATAAAAACTAAATCTTTTAGTTCCATGATGTTTTATTTTTATTCCAAAATAAATTTTTATATCTATCTACAAAAGTCAACTCCCACAAAGATTGCCAAAATTTTTCATTAGAATTTTCATATTTTGTTATCATTTTCCAATCATCTCTTTTAAAAGGTATAATTTGAACATACGGTGTTCCTTTAAAAATACAAGTGTTTATTTCTTTATGTTTTTCAGTATTTAATATAATAGGAAAATTAACTTCCATAGGGAATTTGTCAGTATGAACAATTCCCTCTATTATTTTAAAATAATCTTGTGATTTGTTATTTAAAGGATTTAAAAAAATACATGAATAGCCTTTAGGTGTTTTAATTTTCCAAGGATTAATTATTTTGTGAAAAGGGGAGTTACCATTTTCTTTTATCATTGGACTACCTTTTAATTGATCTGTGTTATGAGGATCGGTTGACGCTAAAGAAATTCCCTGTGTTTTTAAAAAACCATTACTATCATGAGAGCTTATAGGATTATAAAATTTAGATACAGGACTCTTTTCTTTTGTAAGACCCGATCCAAAAATATTTTTTTCTAGATTATATTGAATTTTATAATCTGTTGGTAATTGTAAAGAATATCCTGAAGTTAACGTCTCTAAAAAAGGTATGCATCCTTTAATATTTCTTGTAAGTTTAATGTTTTTTTTCTTAGAATTTTCAAGTTTTTTATACCATTCCGGTATATTTAGTTTTATTGGTTTTGGAAAATCTTCTTTTAAAGAATAATATTTTTCGTGTGTTGTAAATTCAATTGTTTGCACAAATAAGTTATACTATTTTATAGAATAAAATTAATTACTTTCGTTAAATATATTTAGACACCCTACCCAAGTAATACTTCTTTGATTACACATGTCATAGAGTGAGAAAGTATTAGGGAATTCAAAATTATTTTCTTCATGAGAATTTCTTAATTGCTCTAAACAACTTAAATGAGCAGCTTCTGGTTTTCTAGTTCTTAGTTCTATTGTATAATTAAGATATCTTTCAAAATTTTCTTTAGTATTCCATTCAACTGGAACCTCAATCATAAGAACATTATTATTCTCATCATATTGAGATGTGTGAGTTTCATTAACAATTTGATTATATTGTTCAGTTGTTATTTCTAATACATTAAATTGTTCTAATCGTAATCCCGCTGGAACTGCAGCATCATTTTCTGCAACTCTGTAAAGTGAATTTTGATTTGGTCTATTTATAAAAAAAAATGCTTTTGCCATAGTTTATGCCTCAAATATATATAGTGCGCCGGATTTTCCAGAGTTTCCTGGACCTGGTGATGTTCTTCCCAGTCCTCTTGTACCTTGATTAAAATGGTAACCATTTTCATTACTGCCACCCATAGTGTTTGTCATATCTAATGTTGAACCTGGTGCACTTCCGGCATTTCCAGAAGTTCCGGGATTTCCACCTCCAGGATTTCCACCTGTACCACCGTTTGCAGTAAAGTTTGAAAAGTTAGTAGCTCCTCCAGCATTACCAGCACCACCACTTCCTGTTCCACTACCACCTACTGAATAAGGAGCAGAAAAAGGTTGAGTTATAGCAACTTTATAAGAACCAAAACCCCCGTTGCCTCCGCTACCACCAGTTCCACAATTAGTCCCAGCACCAGCAGCTCCGCCGCCAGCAGCAATATAAGCAAGTAAACTTGTTCCTCCACCTGGAGAGGGAGAGGTATAAGTTCCTGATCCCGAAGTTGCAAAAAAAGTTGGAGCAGTAACTCCACCTCCAGATGCACCGGCTGAGGCAGCCGTTAATCTTCCTTGTCCGTCAACTGTAATTGATGCAAGTGTATAAGAACCTGCAGTTACCGCTGTGTCTGCTAATTTATCTGCTGTTACTGCATCGTCATTTATTTTTGCTGTTGTAATTTGTAAATCAGAAACTTTTGCTGTTGTAATTTGATTATTTGAAATTTTTGCTGTTAAAATTTGATTGTCTGAAATTTTTGCTGTTGTAATTTGATTGTCTGAAATTTTTGCTGTTGTAATTTGATTTGCAGAAATAGCTGCAGATAAAACTGAGTTATCGGCTAATTGAGCCGATCCAATAGTTCCACCTAAAGTATCTAAAGATACCTCAACAATATTAGTTCCATCCGAATAAGCTGCATAAATTTTAGCGGAGTCTGGAGAAAATCCAGATCCTGATGCAGTTTTAATTGTTAAGTTTGCAGGATTAGTTAATCCACTACAATCGAATATGTAAAATTTTTCAATACTATTTGGAACAGTAACAACTGTGCTTGCTGCAATAGTTGCAGTAGCAAATTTAATTATCATGTTTCTTGCAGTAGATACTTGTCCGTCTGTCATAGCAAGAGTTACAGTTCCACCACTTGTTAAAGTAATAGCTTCATAACCACCAATAGCTTGGTTAATTAAATTTAAATTTGAATTTGTTTTATCTCCCCATGTACCAGCATTTTCGCCAGTCACCATAAGTTCTAAACCGAGATCTGAATAACTTGATGCCATAAAATTTTATACTCCTGTTTTTATATATTACAATATTACTATATTTATGCTGCTAGATCAACCGGTGTCCAAGTAACTTCCGTGCCTACATCTACCTCAGCCCATGCAATTATATTAGGACTAGCTACCGTTATTGTCAAGCCTATGCCTGTAGGAACTACTGTCGCTCCCCCTGTAGCCACTACGTTTCCTGGTGTTGCATAAGTAGCCAATATTCCAGATACGTCATATCCTGATACTGGTGTACTATTTCCAATAGTGTATGTGGAGCCTATTCCTGTAAGTTCAACAAATCCATCCCCAGTTATTTCTTCTAAATCACCTAATGAAGTTTGAAGAGAAATCCCTGTTACCGGTACTTCTGTTTTAAGTCCTGCTTCAGCCTCACCTATGACACTAGATAAAGCAATACCTGTTAAAGACACAAATCCTGTACCTTCTATAGATACACTTCCTAAATCTTGATTTAATAAAAAGCTATGTGCAATTTCATTATCAGAAGTTGCAGATGTTCCAACTGGTGTAATGTCTGCTGATAATTCAAGTCCAGATACGTCAATTACTACGTCTGTAAATGCATCTTCATTTCCTATTGATGTGCTTATTGATAAACCATTTACTCCACCACCAATCGCAGAATAATTAACGCCCCAACCTAAATTTCCAAAAGTATCTCTACCCCAACCTTCTCCAATTAAGAAAGCAGGATCAACAGTAATTTGTCCTGTATTTGTTTGAGTAGATATTCCACTTACAGTTACTTTAGAAGCGTATGCCGCATCACCAATTAATGTTTGAGCCTCAACACCATCTGTTAAAATAACATCCACATCAATTCTTTGTGTAATTTGACCTACACTAAATCCTGTAGATATACCTGAAGGCTCTACTAAAGCATTTCCAAATATAGAAATAGCTCCAATATTTGCTGTTAAAGAAATTCCACTTACATCAACGAAAGCACCAGATAATTCTCCCCAAGAGTTTTCACCCCAGGAGTCTCCGCCCCAACCTATTTGAATTTCATTATCTACTTGAACGACAGATAATGTTGCTGATAATGATATGCTACCTAAGGTAAGATTTTGATCACCGAGTGTTCCCCAGTTTTGAAATCCCCATGTTTGTTGTCCCCAAGTAGCCATATCATTTTAAGTCCTTAATTACGATATTCTTATAATCGCTTGAGTATCGTTTGCATTAGGGAACTGAATAGTAAATGTTCCAGCTGTTGCAGTTTTGTCTCCACCAAAGTCAAGTACACATACAGATTTAGCAGCTTCAGATGTATTATAAATCAAAGCTCCTCTTGCTGTTAATGTAACTCCAGTGAATGATAAATCATTAAAGTCTGTGAAAGCCGTAGTTCCGTTTACAGAAACTAAAGCATTAACTAATGCTCCGCCACCGGCTGCGTATTGTCCAGTGTCGCCAACTTGTCCACCAATACCTACTGCGTATGAAGTAGTATCAGCTCCGATAGTTGCTGCACTTGTGTATAGTGCTAATTTAAAAACATCTCCGCCTGATGCTTTAAAGTCGTGTATTCCTTGAAAAGTTTGTTCTTTAAAAGAGTTCGTGATTGCATTTGTAGTAATAGCCATAATTTTTCTCCTATTTTATAATTTTTATGGTGATGGAGAAGGCACTTTAACTCGTGGCACCCCATCGGTGTATTCGTCTCTACGTCTTCTGCCCATTTGTTGTAAAGCAAAAGTTTGTATTTGTTCATTATACTTGTCCGAATACAGTTTGTACATATCAGCAGGTCCTTTTAAATAAGCAAAGGATTCTCCTAAAACTCCGTACAATAATAATTGTTGTTGATAAGTAGATAGATAAGTAGTGTTAGAACTAGTAAAATGAGGGGGATATTTAATGTAGTTTATTTGAACTTGTCCAGCTGCTGCTGCAGCATTTGGTGTTGGGGCTACTAAAAAATTATTTTCATCCCAGTTTGCATAATATAAAGGAGAGCCTGTAGCTCCATCATTATTATATTCAGAGATAAAACTAGTATCTCTTTTTTCTAAAAAAGTTCTAATATCTGATATAATAGTCTGTACGGATCTTAAAACAAGCATATCAGAGGGTAGAGATATATATCTTTGACCAGATACAAAACTAGCCGTTGCGTATTTTCTTAAATCATCATAATCTACTTTTCCCGCAATATCTAATTCGGTATTAGTAATAAATTGATCAATTAAAGTATCCGTTAATACATTAGAATCTACTTCTGTATAACTTCTTATTTGAGTTAAAAAATCTGTGTAACTAATTGCCATTATGAAATCTCCACTGTTGTTTGTCCTATTTGAGTTCCCATTTGTCTGGCTCTATTTTGAGCAGCACCATCATCTGGCTGCATTCCATTTGAATTAAAAGCAAATAGTCCTGGTAAGGTTAAATTTATTGTAGTAAATCTAGCTCCCCCAGATTTAAAAGTAAAATCTTGTGCTCTAGGATTCTGTAAAGCTATAGCATCTGCAACAACTCTTCTACGTCTTATTTGTGGATGCTTAGGCTCGAACTCTGAAGTATGGACAAGTGCTCCCGTCCACTCTCTAACCATTTCGTTATATGGAAATGCCTGACCTGAACGGTCAGATATTGCCATTGATCTTCTACCTGAAGCGTACGACATTATAATCCATCTCCAAAATAAGTTTGAGGAGAAACATATAGAGAAGTTCTTTGACCATCTTCATCTAAAGCTCTAAGCATTTCATCCTCATAAGTTTGTTTTAAAAGAGGAACTCTATCTGCTGCATATTGAAAAGACATATAATAAGCTAGTCCCGCAATCATGCATGGTAAAAATCTATATACTGCATCTGGATTCTTATCGTAAGATCCAGCATCTTCAATTCTTTTAACTACATAAAATTTTAAATAAGTGTAAGTAACTGCATTAGGTGCTTGATATAAATAAATTTTAGGAATGGTTTGTCTATCAACATAATATTGAGAAGGTTGACCTTGATTTAGTTTATTAGGAAGAGCAGCATAAGCAGATCTATCTATTTTAGTTAAAGATATGTCTTGAGTATTTGCACTATCATTTCCTCCTCCACTGGTTGAAACAAAAGCTTCTAAAACATCACTTACGTCTGAACCGCAAGGATATTCTGCTTGACCTGCAACAAGAGCTATTTCATCTAATTCAACTTTCCATAAATGAACCCCTCTATTGCCCCAGTCAGAAAACAATACGTTTAAATTTCTTCTTGCTTTTCTTAAATCATTTCCAGAGTTAGGACGTACTCCACATCTGTTAAATGCTTCATCTATAATTTCTTCTATAGTTAAATTAAAAGCTGTTGTCCCTGAAGTACTCATTATAATATATCCCTATAATAATTTAATTTAATTTTTTCTAATTTAGATAATTTTGTAGCACCATGTAGCTTTATAGCATCAACTTTATCTGATTTAGCTAATTTTTTAGATTGTCCTTTAGTTAAATCAATAAGTTTTTTACCACTAGCTTTAGCATATCTTTTAAGTCCATATCTAATACCTGCACTTAATAAACCACCCACTAACATTTTGTTTGTTTGAAGAGGAGTGTGTGTTGGTAACATACCGTTTTTTTTCATCTCCGCAACTTTACCTTGTAATCCTTGTATAGGAACTGAACCAAATTGGTTAAGCATAGCTATTTTTTTTGGATCTTGTTCAGTCTTTAATTTTCTACTTAGGACTCTATCAAAAGCTCTTTGAGTTTTAGGATCCCCTGACGAAATTAAATTTCCTAAAGAAGCTCTTATAATTTTTTTCTTTCTCACTAGAGAATATCCTTATAGTAATCCTCATATGATTTATTATTGTAAGTAACTCCGTCTATTTCTGAATTAATTAGAGATCCATTATATTCCATCTCTCCACCTTTTGATTTCTTAGGTACACAATTAGGAACTTTACGTCCACCTTTAGACTTCATTCCAATCATTTCATAACCGTCCCAACAAGGACCTTTTGATTTAGCCATTTGTTTCTCCTTTATTTATAGCGGCCGCTTTGAGAGTGTAAGACTTCTCCTTTTTGCGGTTGTACAACTTCTTAGATTGTACCACTTGATGACGGTAAGTTCTAGACCTTAGGTTTTTGGCTAGGGGGTTTGTAGATTTTTCCATGAGTTTTCAGTAAAATCTTTTTAAATTCTGCTTTTTCTTTTTTAGTCCAACCTTTATTACTGCTACCTAAACCAGGTTCTAATTGTTTTGTCATTGACGCTCTAGTTATTGCCATTATAAATCAACAGCTTTGCCAAGAATAGGCTTATATTTAGTTTTGCCTTCTTCTTTAAATGCGTGTAAAAATTGTTTTCTAGGCTTATCCTCATTATAACTACAATGACACCACCCACTTGAAGGCTCTCCTTTTTTATAAAACTCGAGAATCATTTGATCAAAATTAAGGTTCTTATATATCCAATCACAAAGTTCTGCATTATCCACTCCTGGACACTCAAAATCAACGGCTTCTGCATCACAGTGCTGACTGTTAACTGAGCTACCTATTGCAACTGATAACTCTGGAGATCTATAGCACGATGTTACAACCACAGGACCAAAATGATCTCTGACGGGTTGTAAAATATTATCACACAGTAGTTTTAGTTTTGCTATTTGATCTGAGTTAGGATTATTATCTATACCCTTACGGACAGCAGTGTCCGATTTAATAAGCTCTTGAAGATTAAAGTTTCTAGAAATTTTCATTATTTACCTCTAACAGAATCGATGAAATTGTAAACCCTTCCGAATTGCTTATCAATAGACATCAAGTCAGACTGAATCATGGTTACTATTAATTGAAGTTCTATAAGTGTGACTAAAGTCCAGGTAGCTAAACCCATTAGTATTGTACCAAGTAATGCTATTAATGCTGTATTAGTTTTTCTACTCACAGAGGTGCTACAATCATTGTTAAAATAATAAAAGCGATAACCAATACACCTGTAAAATAATAGTTCATCCGGGCACACTCCATTATTGACATGATAAACACTCCTCGTATTCAATTTCTTTTACTTCATGTTGACATTTTTTACACTCGCATAAATCCATTAAAGGTGTGTAGTGTTCTGAATCTATTTTATCTTCACTGCAATGACACCCGTGGCCACAAGTTTTACACTTAACCATCATGTTACTTCTTCTTTTTGTTAAAAAAATTAGATATTTTAGCTACAGTGTTGTCACAAAACTCTAGAAATTTTATAATGTATTTGTCAATCATGGTTTTAATAAATGTTGCCCCTAAAATTAAAAAAAATAATAAACCTAGTATAACATACATAAGGATGTCTAAAAACATCCAGTATGTTTTTTCTAGCACTTCCATCTTCTTCTAGCTTGTCTTAGTCTAGAATTAGGATCTCTTGCTGCTTTTGGAAACTGCTTCATTTGTCCAGCACTTCTTGCGCAGTATGATTTTCTACGTTTAGCAGCTTTACTACCTTTTTTAACTTTACCTGTAACGGCTGTCTTTAATTTTGATCCGGGATTTAATTTTCTGTAAGCTATAACACCTCTACGTGTCATTCCTGCACCAGATTTAGTGCTACGATAATTTTTCTTATTACGTTTAGGCATTCCGCCTTTTGCAAAAGAATCTATGTCTATTTCGCCTATTTCTAAACCTAGATCAGCGTAATAATCCATGTTACGTAAAAGTTATAGAAACGTTTGGACAGTTAGTTACTGTAACGTGAATACCACTTTCAAAAACAATACCATTTCCTGGAACATAAACAGATAAACCATCTACACCAAATCCATAAGTAGCTATTACATCTCCAGTAGCTCCACCACTTCTAAAAACTAATAATGCTGATGCAATACCTTCTCCTTGAATAGAAGTTAGTCTAACTCTACCGCCTGTTGCAACTAGTTGTGCTGTAGCAGTTGCATGAGCATTACCTTGATCTGATGAAAAACTTGAACCACCCATTATCCGTTACTCGTTGTTAAGTTAGGGCCAGAATATTTATCTGTTAATAATGTGTAAGCTTCAATATTTGTTGAAGTTTTAACAAATATTCCTTTTGGAAATAAAATACCATCGTCTGGAAAAGAAAAGTTAATCACATCTCCAGTTGGACAGTCTGCAATAAATAATGTATCCCCAGTATTTGAAGTGGTAGTTAATTCTAAAAGACCTGCTCCAACACCATCGTTAGCAACAATAATTCCTTTTAACCTTATTGGTTGTGAAATTACGGCAGTCCCTGTGTTTCCTGCTGTTGATCTTGTAGCTTGTATATCTCCTCTAAACATAATTCTCCTAGTTCATGGCTCCCGAAGGAGCCACTAATTATTTATTAAGCTATTGTAACATCTCTGTCTGCAGAAAGAATCCAACCTATAGAGCTATTCCATACTAAAGTAGCTGTCTCAGCCACTGCATCGAAAGCTAAAG
>Ga0208770_1000464_pt1 | contig 26077 bp, 24 predicted proteins | sample AntAceMetag02UK9_FD_184771 | JGI IMG/M metagenome (GOLD analysis project Ga0208770, IMG submission 184771) | Saline lake microbial communities from Ace Lake, Antarctica - Antarctic Ace Lake Metagenome 02UK9 (SPAdes) (version 2) | ecosystem: Environmental > Aquatic > Non-marine Saline and... | reverse complement strand
TCTTTGGACTCCTTGTTATCGTTATCAGGAGTCCATTTTCATTTATACGCTTATTTTCTTAAATATTTATTTGTCTGAATCGGCCGATCCTGATTAAATCAACAACGCCCATATTAGGTCTATAGAAAGACCCCCAATATTCTATGAATCATACACACTACCATAACTACAGAAATATTCAACAGATCAGGCTTTAGTTCTGTTTTTCTAGAAAATCTCTAGAGATGCACACCTAGAACAGCTAACTAAGATTCCACAACACAAGCTTGTGAATATAAATTCAGAACTCTTTAAATCATGATCTATCTCACAATTAGTGCTTAAGCTTTATTGTTATACGTTTCAACGGCAGCTTTGTACTTTTGAATTTTAGAGTTTCTACAGACATTGTCAGCTTGTAAGTTTTCAATTCTAGCATCATTATTTTTAATGATTACTTCTAACCCAATAATTTGAAACTTATTCCAAGAATCGACGACTTGATCACAACCCTTTAAAAAACTAGCATAACCTTCTTTAGCAAGCTCAGATCCTTTAACATATACTCTAGCAGCAAGTTCTGAACCTTTCACGTAAGCATCTCTTGCAAGAGGCTCTCCATTTTCATAAACTTTCTCTGCAAATTCTGAAGCATTAGCGAAAGCTTTACTTGCAAGTTCTGAAGTGCGACTAGCACCTTTTTCAACAACCTCTAGACTTCTAAGACAAAAATTATCCGCTAGATTTGTACCTTTGTCATAAGCTCTTCCTGCAAGTTCTAAAAGTTTAGTATAAGCTTGTGAATCTGTATTTTGAATGTTATGAATCATTTTCTTTACCTCTTTTTAATAATTGAATTCAATACGGTTAATTATAAGGACGGATTGTTAATTTTTTATAAAGATATTTCATGTATTTAGTCAAAGATTTATTTAACAACAAACCTTATGCTACATATAGAAACATTAGACCCAATCAGTAGATGAATCGCCAAAAAATATTTTAATTTCAGGAGAAGAAAAAGGCACTTTAAAATTGAGAAAAAGCCCTTAAATTGCTAAATTGATCCTCCCAATACAAAAAGAGTAAAAAATGTACGGAAGAAACGACCCTTGTTGGTGTGGCAATGGAAAGAAATGGAAAAAATGCCATTATCCACAACTACCAACAAAAAAGCACTCCGATCTCGCTTTAGAGTATTACAAAAAGTATCAAATTCGCCTTAAAACTCCTGAAGAGATTAAGGGAATTAGAGCTGCTTGTGCCCTTTCAGCAAAGGTTCTCAAAAAAACCTGCGCCCATGCAAAAATAGGTATGGAAACCCAAGAGCTCAATGACTATGCTCACAAGCTCACTCTCGATGCAGGAGCTATCCCTGCTGCTTTGAATTACGGAGAGCCTCCCTTTCCTCGAAGTATTTGCATCTCTTTAAATGAAGTCATTTGTCATGGCATTGCAGACGCTCGTCTTTTAGTAGAAGGCGACATTGCAAATATAGATGTTGCTGTCATCTTAGATGGCTACTATGGCGATTGTAGCGCTATGATTGTCATGGGAGAAACTACAAAAGAGAGACAGCTTGTTGTTGATGTTGCTTATGAAGGCTTAATGCGCTCTATAAAAGTACTGAAGCCAGGAGTGCTTCTTTCTGAAATTGGACGCATCATCACTGACTACGCAACTCAAAACAAATGTAGTGTTGTCCATCAATTTGTCGGCCATGGCGTGGGAGTTTTATTTCACGAAGGTCCTCAGATTTTACATTCAAAGAATAACCTACACATCCCTCTAGTAGCAGGCATGACTTTCACCATTGAGCCGATGATTAATGCGGGAAAACCTGAAGGTGTTATTGATCGAAAAGATAAGTGGACTGCACGAACCGTTGATGGAAAGGCAAGCGCACAATGGGAACATACGATCCTCATCACTGAAGAGGGACACGAAATCCTTACGTAGAAACGGCCGTTTCTAATTCTTTCAGAAGCATTAAAACGAGACCATTTAAAGTTTCAACTTCTGCTTCCATGCAGTGAATCTCTTGAGCTTTCAAAGAGAGTTCTTCTTCCATAGCCCTTTCTTGAGGCGACTCGTTTAAATTCCTATGTTCTGACTGTTTAGAGCGTTTATCCTCTTCAGTCTCTGCTTTATAGAGCTCTCTTCTAGCCTCTTCCAAAGCTTCATGCTTCTCATCAAACTGCGTTCTAAGTTGCTTATAGAGTGCTTTTGTTTGATTTAAAGTTAAGAGGTCTCTTGAAAGCTCTTTTGGAAAGGCTGCAAAATCAAAGCGTTTAGATCGATCTCCTTTCAGGAGTTGTTCTACTTGTAAAAGCCAATGCTTAGGCGTTTCAGAAGGAGAGACTATGGCCTTTTTTAGACGTTCCTTATCTAAACTTGCTTGATAGAGAGCAAACCTCGTATCATTCAACTTTTTCAGTTCATCAAATTGTCTACCCACAAGTTCGTCTTCTTTAGAGCGCGCATCTTCCACCTCTATGAGTCGACATTCATATTGTTCAACTAAAGAGTCTTTATCTTCTGTAAGGGATTCTACTTCTGATTCTTTTCTCCCTAAATCTTGTGAGAGAGCGTCTATTTGGGATTCTTTGTTTTCCAAGTCTTCTGTAAGGGAAGCTAATTGAGACTCTTTTCTTCCTAAATCTTGCGCAAGAGAGTCGGACTGGGCCTCTTTTCTCTCCAAATCATTTTTCAGACCTTCTAATTCTTCGGTATGGCGTTTAAGTTGAATTTCGCTAGTTTTAAGAGCGTTTTCTAAGTTTGAGAGGACATGCCCAGACTTTAGCTCTATCTTTTCCATCTCTAATTCTTTTTCTTCAATTTTAGACCTTACTACAGTTAAGTCTTGAGTCGTATCTCTAAGTTTTTGATTAAGCTTTTGAATTTGAAAATCTCTTTCATTTAAACCACTTTTAATGGTTAAGACTTCATGTTCCTTTTGGTTAACAGCTTGTAAAAGGCCATTAATTTCATCTTTTTGTTTTTTAAGGTCCTGTTCTCTTAAGTGTAGTTTTTCATGCAGCTCTTGAATAGATGAGATTTTTTGTCTGAGAGCTTCTTGCATATTCAGAAAAGCCTTTTCCTTTTTAGCAACTTTGTCATCCAAGTCAATTTGTTGTTGATGTCCATCATGCAGTCGGTCATTTAAAAGAGCGATTTGTTCTTCTTTTTGTTGTAGATTCCCTTTCAATAGTTCGAGATCGCGCAGAATAGTGTTTTCTCTATCTCCTTGACTTTGTTCAAGTTTTCGCTCTACTGTCTTGGAGTGCTCTGATGTTTTTAATGAAGATTGCTCCAATCCTGAAATTTCTCGGGCCTTGTTTTCTACTTCTTCTAATAGAACTTGGTTTGTAGTTTGTTGCCTTTCTAATTCTGTCCGCAGAGCAGCAGACATTTTTTCCAAGGAATTAAGCTCTTCTTGCTCTCTCTTTAAAGACTCTGTCTTTTTTTCGAGCCCATTTTGGAGTTCTGCTTCCTCGTATTTCCAAGTCTCTTGAGAGATGTTAAACTTCTCATCTAAATCAATTAAATTGTCTAAGCGGCTTTGAGACTCTAAGTGAAGTTTTAAAAGAATGTTTTTAATCTCTTCAAAGCCCATAAAAGTAGTAAAGAGGCCCAAACCTAAGCTAAAAGCAGCTCCTATTTGCCAGAGACGCTCTTGGGGAGGGAAGAGAGGGTAAAAGACAAGCAGTAGTAGCAGCAGGCCTCCTACAGCGCCTGCAAAGCCCTTCCATCTCCATTTCCAACTCAAGGGAAGACCCGCTAAAGTTATAAGGAACAAATAACCGCTTTTGTGCGATCCTTTTAAAAGAGTGCAAAAAAGAGTTAACAAAATAATCAGAGGACCTAGTAGCCCCAATAACTGGAAACGATCCAGGATTTTTTTTTGATTTTCTTCCACGAGTCCTAGCCTTTATTCAAATTTTTATTTTAATTTACAGAGCTATTGAGAATAGTATTTAGTTATCTACTGCAAACCTATATACAGTTTCAAAAAAAAATGCAATCTAAAGCCTTTTTTTTAAATATATCAAATAAATAATACATTATTTTAGCTTTAAACATGGAGGGTTGCTTTAAAACTTTGATTTTGATATAATTGTTTGTAGTAACCAATTGGTTGACTAAATAGTCTTAATTTAAATTTGTCTAACTTGTTAAGGGAGTATATTAAATATTTATGTCTCTGGATAAAAGTACTAAAGAAGAAATAACCAAAAAATTTCAATTACATGAAAAAGACACCGGTTCTGCCGATGTTCAAATTGCGATTTTAACGGAACGTATTACTGAAATTACGGACCACTTAAAAATAACTCCTAAAGACCACGCGTCTCGTCTTGCACTGTTAAAACTTGTAGGGCAAAGACGTAAGCTGCTCGATTATCTTAACTCTACAGATACTAAGCGTTATCAGAACTTAATCAGCCGATTAAAGTTAAGAAAATAATTGATTCAAAGCCTTTCAATCTCTTTTTCTCATTGAAAGGCTTTTCTTATTTTGATCTATCCTATAAACTATCCTCCTTTACAAATAGTCATGATGTATTAACACATCTTGATGAAACTTATCAATTGGTTAACCGAAGGAATAAATAATGACAGTAGAATTTCAGCAAGAAACGCTCGAGATCGAAGTGGGCGGATTAAAATTATGCTTTGAAACAGGGTGTATGGCTCGTCAAGCAAGTGGCAGCGTAATCTTGAGAGTGGGTGACACCATGCTTTTCAGTGCCGTTACCACTAAAAAAGAGGCTTCTCCCGATATTGACTTTCTCCCTTTAAGAGTCGATTATCAAGAGAAGTTTTCATCTGCAGGAAAGACGTTGGGTGGCTTTATTAAAAGAGAAGGGCGACCGACTCAAAGAGAGACCTTAATGTCTCGTTTGATTGATAGACCTATCCGTCCCCTATTTCCTAAGGGTTATTATAATGAAGTTCAGATTGCAACGGTTCTTCTCTCTTATGATGGCAATACCTCACCTGATCCTTTAGCTCTTTGTGCTACTTCTGCTGCTCTCTCAATTTCTGAGGCCCCTTTTGCTAATCCTATTGGAGCTGTAAGAGTAGGCTTAATAAATGAGATTTTTGTTATTAATCCGACTATGGAACAACAAAAAGAATCAACTTTAGACCTTCTTTTAGCAGGAACTAAAGATGCGATTTTAATGATTGAAGGGTATTGCGATTTTTTAACTGAAGACCAGATTGTTGAAGCGATTGAAACAGGACATGAGTCTATTAAAAAGATTTGCACAGCGCTTATAGGTTGGAAGGAAAAAATAGGTAAGACTCAAAATTTTGACACTGTTACTGAAATTCCAGCTGATCTTTATAAAGAAATTAATGAGCATGTGGGAGAGCGTTTAAAGAATGCACTTGCGCTTCGCGAAAAACAACCTCGTGAAACGGCTATGAGTGATCTTAAAAAAGAAGTAATGAATCACTTCTTCCCTGAGAATGAAACGGTCTTTAAATACAAAAAGCGTGATGTTTCTTCAGCTTACAAAGAAACAACATCAAAGGTAATGAGAGAAGCCATTTTAGAAACAAATTCTAGACCTGATGGCCGTAAAACAGATGAAGTCAGACCTATTCACATTAAACAAGGTCTCCTTCCTAGAGCTCATGGTAGTTCTGTCTTTACTAGAGGAGAGACTCAAGCTCTTGGGATTGCAACAATCGGCGGCCTCAACATGGGACAGCGTTTTGAAACAGTTCATGAAGCAGATACAGAGCACTTTTACTTACAGTACTTCTTCCCTCCTTACTCAGTAGGCGAAGTTGGAAGAATAGGGCCTGCAGGACGAAGAGAAGTGGGTCACGGAAAGCTTGCAGAAAGAGCGCTTAAGCCTGCACTTCCAAGTAAAACAGAATTCCCTTATACGATTCGTTTAGAAGCTCAAATTATGGAATCCAATGGATCTTCTTCTATGGCTTCTGTTTGTAGTGGATCTTTAGCTATGATGGACGCAGGTATTCCAATTAGCAGACCTATTTCTGGAATAGCGATGGGACTGATCTTAGATGGTGATGACTTTGTCATTCTATCGGATATTACCGGTACAGAAGACGCTCTAGGCGATATGGACTTCAAAATTACTGGTGATACCAAAGGGATTACAGCTTTCCAAATGGACATCAAAGTTGAGGGAATTACTCATGAGATTATGCGTAAAGCCTTAGAGCAAGCTAAAAAAGGGCGCGGGACTATCTTAGAGAAGATGATCGCTGTTTGTCCGACACATAAAGAAGAACTTTCTCAATATGCACCACGAATTGTGATCTTACAGGTCAAGCCAAGTCAAATTGGCACAATCATTGGTCCTGGTGGAAAGCAGATTCGAGCCATTACAGAAGAGACTGGCGTTGACCTTGATATTGATGATGATGGAATCGTCCATATTACAGGACTAGAACCTAAAGGCGTTGAAAGAGCTAAGCAAATTGTTGAAGACTTAGTAGCTGAGGTTGAAATTGGCGCTGTTTATGAAGGAAGAATTGTATCCATCGTAAACTTTGGAATGTTTGTTCAGGTGATTGGTGGAAAAGAAGGTCTTTGCCACATTTCAGAAATTTCACAGGATCGAATCGAAGATATTACGGGTCTTTTCAAAGAGGGCGATCCTCTTAAAGTAAAAGTACTCGATATCAACGATCGTGGTCAGATCAAGCTGAGCCATAAAGCAACGCTTGTCTAATTAGCTTATATTAAAGCCCCAAAAGGAAAGAGATTTCTTTTTTGGGGCTTTTTTTATTCTCAACCTCTTCGTTTAAAATTTTAATTTGATAAAAATTTAAGAAATTAAATACACTCTTTATCGAATCTTAATTTTTTTGAGTTACAATTGCTGTTAATATCTCAATTATTTAAAACTAGGAAGGCTTTATGCCCAGAATGGATATGGCAGCAGGGGTCACTGCAGCTACACGACTTGCAACACATGCATATAATTACTCTGTAGAGACAGGAACCTTTTATTTAACAACGACTGAAGGACAAGCAGCTCTATGGGCTACCGCCGCCGCCACTAAAGCATTTGCTGCTGACGCTGGTAAAGGGGCTGTAAGATTTGTCGTAAGCACCATGGCTCTTGGTTGGGCCTCAAATATAACCTATTGGTTTACACCTAATTTCAGACTGCCAGGTTTTACAGCAGGAGAAAGTCATATTGGAACCTTTAACTTTGGAGGAGTTGACTGGGGAGAGATTAAAATGCCCAGCTTTAATCAAGAAAGTGTAGAAGGTTTTAGTAAATCTCTCCTTGAAGTTGGAGAAGGAATTGGAAATGCTGGAGGAAAACCTATTGCTATTGTAGGCGGTGTTATACTTTCAGTTTATGCAGCTTACACAGTCAATAATTTTGCTCTGCACTACGTCAAAGAGTATGCTACACATACGATGGGACGCCCGACTCTTTCTAGAAAGTTTATGTTTGATGACTGGCAAGGAAAGCTCTATAGCATGGCTCAAAAACCTGTTACAGCCGTATCTAACTTGATTTTCGGAGAAAAGAAGAAGGTAGAGCCTAAAGCTCCTATTTTCAACCCTGAAATTCAAGAGCAGCTTAATGATATTGTGTTCTCTTTAAAGAATGTTCAAAAGAATAAAGGGACTTATGAAAACGTTATTCTTTATGGGCCTCCGGGAACAGGAAAGACTATGACCGCTCAATATATCGCTGAAAACTGTGGTATGAACTTCATGGAAATTTCAGGAGGAGACGTCGCTAAGTTTATTGGGACTAAAAGCCCACCTGTTGAAGAACTCAATAAAGTATTTGGTCGAATTAACTCATCTAGCAAACCAACTATTTTATTCATTGATGAATTTGATGGCTTTGCAACAGATAGAAATCGATTAGATACACCACGTGTTGAGATTTTGAATGCTTTCTTAAATTTGACAGGAACACCTTCAAGCAAATTTCTTATTATTTCAGCTACCAATAGAGTTTCTGATTTAGATCCTGCGATTCATAGTCGATTTGGGGACCGAATTTATATGGGCCCACCTGCTACCAAAGAGCGCCTAACCATCTTAAAGATGTATGTTGATGAGTTTTTTACGGAAGATGCTGATAAAGCAGTCTTTAGTGATACCTATCTCGATAAGCTCAACACTAGACTTGAAGGTAAAACGGGTAGAACTCTCTATAAGCTGATGAACAAGTGCCATGTCAAAAAGAATCAACAAGCAGATGGAAGACTTTCTGAGGAGTTAGTGGATAAGACTCTTACACGTTTTTTAGAAAATGAAAAACAAATGCAAGTCGATGCAGGCTGATTTTTTTTTCAACTAAAGACTCTTAAAACTTCTTCTTTTGTAGGGATAGAGCTTTGAGCGCCTTGTTTAGAGACACAGAGAGCGGATGCTTTTGAGGCAAATTTTAGGCACTCTTCAATCGACTTTCCTTCAAGCTTTGCAGTTAAGTAATAGCCTGTAAAGGTGTCTCCCGCTCCTGTTGTATCTATAACGTTCGTCTTATAGGCAGGGATATCCCATTTTTCACCTTGGAAACGGTAAAGAACGCCTTTTGCTCCTATCGTTACAATCAGTTCTGTATTGGGATAGAGTTCAACCAAAGCGTTTAAGGCTTGATCTATCTGAGCTTTGCGAGCCAAAGCTTTGGCTTCCGTTTCATTAACAATCAGAGTGTCTAGTAAGTGCAAAGGATATTTTAGTACTTCAGGCCCCATTGGGGCAGGATTGAAACAAACCTTGAGATTTTTTTTATGTCCTTTTTCAATTAAGTAATCGACTAAGTTGATTTCATTTTGTAAAAGTAGATAGTCTCCCTTCTCAAAAAGGCTCAAAGCTTCATCGATTTCTTCTTTTGTAATTTCTCGGTTAGCCCCAGGATAGATTAAAATGGCATTTTGCCCTTTAGGATCCACTTGAATACAAGCATGTCCATTGGAAGTTTGACTCTCTTTGATAGAGTGTACATCAACGCCATCTTTTTCAAGTTGCTCTTTGAGTTTACCCCCACCAGCCCCTACTTTTCCTGCATGAGATACTTGCGCACCTGCTCTTGCAAGAGCAGTTGTTTGGTTAGCACCCTTTCCACCTGAGAAGGTTTCAAGATTTTGACTTGCTAAAGTTTCTCCAGGCTTTACAAAATGAGGAACTTTGTAGACATAATCAATATTCAAAGAGCCAAAGTTTAAAATTTTCCCAACCACAATCAACCTCCAATATCTACAAGTTTAGCAATTCCAATACTGACAAGCCCGAGTAAGTAAAAAAGAAACATACCAAATAAGAGAGGCTTTACTTTTTCAACTCGAGCAAACTCTTTCCAGATAAAAACACCCCAAATAGCCGCAATAAGTGTCGCTCCTTGTCCAAATGCATAAGCTATGGCGGGTCCTGAATTGGTAGAAGCTATAATATTGAAGGCAAGGCCAATGCACCAAATAAACCCTCCAAATAAACCCATGAAGTGTTGTTTTGCACTTCCCTGAAAGTACTCGCTCATAGCAACTGGATTTCCTATAATAGGCTTCCTCATAAGAAAGGGATTTAAAATGAGAGTACAAATCATCACACCACATCCAAAAAAGAATAACGCTGTATAAGGGGTTAGAGAAGAAGTTCCTTTAATTGAAGAAGCCAAAAATGGATAGAAGAAGCTCATTAAAACACCACTTATCACCGATAGAACAATTCCTTTAGTTGAAGAATGAACTCCGCCCTCTTCTTGAGATTCTTTTTTTCTATACGCTAAAGCTGCGAGTAGAATCGCAACTAAAACAAAAAAAATCCCTAAGAAGAGTAAAAATGCATTTCCTTTTGTAACTAGAATATAGCTGAAGAAAGTTCCCAAAACTAGAGCTATTCCAATGCCGATAGGGAAAGCAACGGACATCCCAGCGATTATAATTGCTGCAATTAAAAGGATGTTAGCAACATTAAAAATGATACCACCAATCACAGCTTTAGCAATCGGTACAAAGTAGTCATTAGAAAGATTTTGGACAAAAGAGGGACCACTATCTCCAAATGATCCTAAAGTCCACGCAAAGATCAAAGTTGTAACCAAAAGGGCTATTGAAAAATCCCAGTAATAGAGCTCAATACGCCAATTGCGATCCATCTTGGTTGTATTGGCCCATGAACCCCATGCAAGCATCGTGATAAACATGAAAATAGCTGCAACTGAATACGAGGCAGGTAGGTACATCTTTTACTGACCTTGGCTTATCGTCTGATAAAAGGTCTTGTAAAAAGAATTGGGATTAATAGAGAGACAGACATTGACAGGATAGCCACTTCGGGATTTTGAAAAGCAACCGTAAGTCGGGCCTTCTTTTGAATTCAAAGAAAGCTTGATCATTTTGTATTCACCAATAGATGGGGTAGTCATCACCATTGCAGCTACAGGATCCCAAAAATAGACATTCGTATTTTTTTGAGTTGCCACAAAGGGAGTAATAACTTGATAAACAAAGTTTGCTGATGAATTTCTCTTCTCATTTTTGAACTTTTGATAAATAGCGTCATTAATGGGTGCATCTTGAGTTGCATTTAGAGGAACAAGTACGATAGGAACTCCACTCGCAATAACTTCTTGAGCTGCTTTCACATCTAAAAAGATATTATATTCAGAACATTTGTTAGTGTACCCATTAGGCTTCCCTACAATATTTCCAGTAAAGTTAACGGCGCCTCCTGAAATCACAACCGCTTCTATATTTTCAGCAATTGAGGGGTCATTTTGAAAAGCGAGTGCAATATTAGTCATAGGAGCCAAGGCTAAGATCGTTACTTTTTCTTCTGAATTCTTAATCGTTTCAACCATAAGCTTCCAAGAAGGGAGAGGAGAGGGAGGATTTGGATTTTTAGGCATAGGAATATTGAAGACATCATTTACTCCATTTCTCCAAACTTGTGGAAAATCAGAATAAGGGCTTAGAGAAACTTTAGCTCCATATGAAACAGGAATCTTTGGATGATGAGCCAGCTGCAAAAGATTTAAGATGTTTGGAGCGGTATACTTCCACTGAGCCATTCCATCGCCTGTCGTTGTGATGGCAAGCACTTCTACATTCTTTGCTTTTAAGAGGTACAAGATCGCCATCATATCGTCCATATCACAATCTGTATCGACGATAACCTTCATAGGAGGCCCTCCTGCAGAAACAGGAAAGCTCACTAAAAAAAGTGAAATAAATAAAGTTAAAATAAGTTTTACGTTCATATCCCTCTCATATATATCTTTTGCTTTTCAGTAAAGCGATGGATGAAAAATTAAAAAAATAATCCCACATTTATCAGCAAAATCCTTTTCTCTAAAAGATATTTCATTTGATTATTTAGATTTTTTTTAGCATAATCCTCGCTTTTAACAAGCGAGAGCCCCTCCTATGCAACACCCTAAGACTTATTTCATTCGTACCTATGGCTGCCAGATGAACGAACTTGACACTGAAGTGATGAGAGGTCAGCTTGAAAGGCGAGGACTTGCCTGGCTAGATAACGAAGCTGAAGCAGACCTTTTAATTTTCAACACCTGTTCAATCAGAGACCTAGCTGAAAGAAAGGTAATGGGAAAGCTTGGTCTTTTAGGAAAAAGAAAAAAGGCGCACCAAATTATTGGAGTGACAGGCTGCATGGCCAATGCGAAGAAAAAGTCACTTTTTAGAAAAATGCCCCATGTTCACTTTGTTTTGGGAACAAATGACTTACACACTTTAAATGACACTTTAGACACTGTTCTCTCTACAGGAACTAAAAGTATTGGAGTCCAGAGTCTCTTTACTGAAGAATTAGATTATGTAGGAGCTCAAAGAGACGACAAGGTGAAAGCCTACATTTCAATTATACGAGGGTGTGATAAATATTGTACTTACTGTGTAGTCCCCTATACAAGAGGCCCTGAGGTTTCCAGACCTCCTGAAGATATTATTGAAGAATGCAAAGTCTTAGCTTCAAAAGGTTACAAAGAGTTTACACTTTTAGGACAGAATGTTAATAGCTATGGAAAAGATCAACCAAGCTTTAGCTGTTTATTTCATGACTTGCTTTATAAACTGGATGCGATAGAAGGGATAGAGCGCATTCGCTTTATGACAAGTCACCCCGTAGACATTACACGCCAACTTATGGAAGCTATCCGCGACTTACCTTCTCTTTGTGAACTTATTCACTTTCCAGTGCAAGCAGGTTCAGACCGTATTCTCAGAAAAATGCACCGCATTTATACTCTTGAACAATACCATGAAAAAGTTGCTCTCCTTAAAGAGATCGTTCCTAATGCGGCTCTTGGAACAGATATTATTGTCGGTTTTCCAACAGAGACTCATGAAGAATTCATGGAGACTTACAAAATCCTGGAAGAAGTCGAATATTCAGTCGCCTTTTTGTATACCTATTCAGAAAGAAAAGGAACTCCTGCTACTCGTTTTAAAGATACTGTCCCAGATGAGGTCAAGCAAGAACGCCTTCAAATGCTTATGAAATTGCAAGACGGTATCTACAAAAAACAAAGAACAGCTCTCATTGGATCGACTCAAGAAATCCTCATAGAAAAGCAAAATACGAAGAATCCCGAGCTTTTAAAAGGCCGTACTCGCTGCTGGAAAAATGTTTTGGTTCCAGGCTATCCCTCTTTAATAGGCACTCTGTGTAATGTGCATATAGAAGATTTCACTCATCAGACTCTTTTAGCTAAAATGATAGAGGAACCTTTAAGTCTTATTTCATAACTTTTGCTATAGAAGCCCAAACATTCCAAGTACTATAAGACAGAAAACAAAAGTTTCTCCTCTACTCACGGGTTCAACTTTTCTATAGTCAATAGGTCTTGCATAGCTAGAAGTTGAATAACGGCTAGGACGTGAAAAAACTGGTGTATAAACAGGCCTATCCACTACTAGATACTCTCTACTAGGCATTTCTACAACAACAGGCTCAGGTAATGATTGCACCGAAGGTGAATTAATGTAAGGCCTTCTTGTTGTAGTGGCATATGCAGTAGCCAGACGGGTATCCTTACCTCTCCTTTTTGCACCTGCGTAAGCTGTGCGTGTTGTAGTTGTGTTTGCAGGGGCAGCTGTAGAGCTGCTCCAAGAGTTAAAGAAAGTCATATAAACTCCATCATTTAATGTTAGAAAGAGATAAGTTAACTTATAATTATTAAGGTGTAATAAAGAATTTCTATTCTACTTCAAAACGATGCAGTCTTGAGGCAAGTTCATAGGAACAGGTAGCTCGTACTAAGATACTGTTATCTTGATACTCTTGATCTATGACAACCCCATCCCTTAGGATTTCACTAAAATATTTAAAGTCTTTTTGAGGAATGAGAAATGTTTGAGTTTTTGTCAGATCTTTAAGAGAGGTAATCATCGTATCAAAGAGGGTGTCAAAACCTTCTTCCTTGAGAGCTGAGATTTCTACGGTATTTTTAAATAAAAGCCTGAAATGTTTAATAACACCTGGGTTTTCACATTGGTCAACTTTATTCAAGAGAGTTATCATCGGCTTATGTTCAGCTTTAAGTTGCTTAAGTACGTCAATAGTCGTCTGAGCTTGCTCAATAGCTGTAGGATTTGAAACATCAATTACGTGTAAGAGAATATCTGTAAAGAGAGATTCTTCTAGAGTACTTTTGAAAGCAGCTATAACAGTGTGGGGTAATTTTCGAATAAATCCGACTGTATCTACGAGCAAAATTTTTTGATTATTGGGGAGAGTGAACTTTTTAGTGGTAGTGTCTAATGTTGCAAAGAGTTGGTCTTCAACTAAAACATTAGCATCTGTTAAAGCTTTTAGAAGAGTTGATTTTCCGGCATTTGTATAGCCAATGATTGCAAAAGTAGGAATCCCAGTTTTTAGACGTTTAGACCTTTGGGTCATGCGCTGTTTTCTAATTAAGTCTATTTCTCTTTCTAGTTTTTTAATCTGTTTTTCTAAAAGACGTCTATCAATTTCAAGCTGTGTTTCCCCTTCCCCTTTTTGATTAACTGCTCCCCCTTTTTGTCTAGATAAGTGGGTCCACAGTCTTTTTAAACGAGGCAGTTGGTATTTAGCTTGAGCAAGTTTAATCTGAAGTTTAGCTTCACCTGTCTGAGCTCTTTGGGCAAAGACGCCTAAAATAATTTCACTGCGCTCCATGACAGGCATTTGGAAGGCTTTTTCGAGATTACGCTGCTGGGCGGGAGAAATATGTTCATCCAAAATAATCAGATTATATTCATTTGCTTTCGCATACTCTGAAAGTTCTTCGAGTTTGCCTGACCCCATATAAGTGGCTGAATTGATAGTTTTCAAAAAGCAAGGATTTAGAGTGGTCTCTTCAACCCCAAAAGTTTCTGTTAAAAGTTTTAGCTCATTTAAGTGCTCCGCACAGGTTGGTTTGTCTGAGCCATGTGCGTAAAATCCTATTAAGAGTGCCTTTTCTTTTTTTATCTGTTCTTTCAAGCTGATCTCCTAAAATTCAAGTTCTAAACCATCATAGCTCAATTCAATACCTTCTGGCAAACTTTGATTTGTAATTTCATGATCCACTTCATGACCGATATGATTCAAGTAGACTCGTTTGGGTTTGACCACTCGTGCAAAATCTATGGCATCTTGAATAGTAAAGTGCATGGGAGAGTGTGTATATCTAAGTCCACTAACAATTAAAGTTTCGACTCCCTCTAAATCCTTAAAAATACTCTTATCATATCGTTTGATATCTGAAATATAAGCCACTTTTCCCATACGCAGTCCAAGAACTGGCATATCCCCTTGATAATAGGTTAAGTATTTGATCTGAAGGCCATGAAAATCTACCTCACCCCTTAAGGTTTGAAGTGCCTGATAATTAAAACGAACGGTTTTACTATTGCTCTCTTTAGGTTCTATAAACTGGTAAAAAAAACGCAAACGAATTTCTTCTAGAGAGTATTGTGATAAAAGGCAGTGGATCGGTTTATTTTCTATAAAGTAGAAGACACGCAAATCATCTAGTCCCCCAATATGGTCATAATGGACATGAGTAATAATAACAGCTGAGAGATGTTTAATATTAAATTTTAAAGCCTGGTCTCTGAAGTCGGGACCTGGATCAACCAAAATATTTTTTGAGCCTACTTTCAAGAGAAGGGAAGGCCTTAATCTTTTGTTATAGGGGGAATCAGATTGACAGACTTTGCAATCGCAGCCAATAACTGGAACACCTGAGGAGGATCCAGTACCTAAAAATAAGAGTTTATTTTTCATCATCTTCCTTCTTTTAACCGGATATGATATTATTTTACCAAGAAGAATTCACCATCCATTTTAAAAATATGAATATAGCAGTGGTTGGAGCGGGCTTTGCCGGCCTCGCTTTTGCCTGGTATTACTCCCTACTAAACCCATCTGACAAAATCACAGTCTTTGACCCTAAGCCAATTTCTCAGAGGGCCTCTTCACTAGCTTTTTTGCTTCACCCTTTTATTCATCCTAAGTCAAAACTTAATTGGGAGGGGTGGAACGCTTTTAATAAAGCGGAAGAGCTTCTTCTTCAAGCTTCAACATTTACAGATCAGCCCTTTTGTTTAAAAAGACCTTTTTTAAAAATCGCAAATAATCCCAATCTTATAATTCCTTATCAAAAAACTGCTCAAAATAATCCTGAAGTCTCCTGGGTCGAAAGCACAGAGTTTGGTCATCCTGGCATTTGGATCGAAAGAGCCTATCAGTTACGCTCCGACCTTTATTTAAAGGCACTGGAAAAAGGGTGTTCTTCAAGAGGCGTTCAGTTTAGTTCTAAACAATTTGACTCTTCAGATCTTTTTGATCAAGTACTTCTAGCAAAAGGCAATCAAGTCACTCAAGATTTAGACCTATCCTTTTCAGAAGTAAAAGGACAGGTCTTGAAAGTTAAATGGCCTTCAAAGAGTTTTAATCTCCCTCATGCAGTAACTGCCCATAAGTGCCACCTTGTCCCTTCCTTTGACCAAAAAACGCTTATGATTGGAAGTACTTATGAAAGGGAATTTACAAGTAATGCACCTGATCGTGAAGAGGCTCTAAAACGTCTTCTTCCTCATTTAGAAGGTATTCTCCCTCAATTTGATCAAAAAGATATTCTGTTAGTTTCAAGTGGCATTCGACTCAATGCCCCAAATCGCCTTCCGCTTTTAGGGAAGCTTAACGAAAAAACATGGATCTTTTCAGCTCTTGGATCGAAAGGTCTTCTCTACCACGCTTATTTAGGACAGAAATTAGCAGAAGCTTTTCTAAGTCAAACAGAGACCTCTCTTCCGAAAGAGCTTCTTATTAATTAGCAGGTTGTGTAACCGATCTTCTTTTTGCAGGCGAATTGACATTTGAGAGTTCAGGCACATAGATATTGGAGCTCCAAGAATACCCTCTTAAAATTCCAAAACCTTGTCCTGCAGCAAAATTTTGAGACTGCTGAGCAAATTGCTTTTGAAAAGAGTTTAAAGAGGCCCCATTATAAACAATCGAGTACTGAGGTTGATTAGGTCCTATTAAAGTGACAAAAACAGACCAGCCTGAATTCCCTGTTGCCCCTTTTACCCAGGTTGATAACATCTTTTCAAAGTTAGCTTCTTGTCCTGGAATAACATCTAGACATTCAACGATATTGTAAGGTTGAACGCATCCCCCCTGTGGAGGCTGATAGGAAAGATTATCTAAAGCCCTTAAAAAACTCACATCATAGCTATTAACTTCCCCTGAGATCGATTGGTGTAATTGAGAAAGTGTGCTTGATTGGTTGCTCATAGCTTGATAAATCGACTGAAGATGTGCAAAGTCCATGACCGGCGTCACATACGTATAGACCGCTTGATCAGGACTTACAAAAGTAAACCAATTAAATGGAGAGCAACCTTTAGAACCAACTTGCAAGCTCATGATAAGTTGTTTGATATTAAGCTCATATTCTTGAGTGGCATTTGCTTTCACATTGACTTTTTGAACAAGCCAGTAAGCAGGTTGAGGAGCCGGCTCATTTGTTTGTGCATAAAGACCAAAAGAAAGGCAGATTAAAAAAACTAGAACTAAATTTCGCATATTGATTCTCCTGTAATCTCACCTATACCGAACTTAAAGAGTTTTTGACAAGCTTATCTTCTTGAGGAAGTTCATTTAAGCAAAAATGAGCTTCTGTAGCAAAATTAAAAAAGAAGACAACAAAGGGGGAGAGCAAGGCATTAAAAGGAAGCATTAAAAAGAACCAAGAAAGTCCCACTAAAAGAGGAGTCGTCGAGGAGAAATAACTCAATTTAGTTAGATAGGCTGCTCCTATTAAAAAACTTAAAATAAATACAATAGGCAGAGAAGAGATAGTTAAAAAAGTAAGATTTAGAAAAACATGTTTTTTCAGTCTTAGACCAACATCTTTCCAAAGTTTGATATCTAAGTGTTCTTTTAGAGCAATTGAGGGAGCCATGAAAAAAAGTATCGCGATATTTAAAAAGACTAAAAACAAAGAGGTTAAGATTAAGATAAAGGGGCCAAAAGACAAAAAGACGCCGACCAAATCTCCGATTCCTGGAATTGCTTTGAGTAAAAAAAAGATCCCCAAAACGAGCCAAGCAAAGAGATAGACTAAGAAAAGGGGTAAGGTAATATAACAAACGGAAACAATGGGTTTCCAAGCTTGAATCATGATTTGGTAGAAGGAAAGCCCCTCTGCATTTACTTCACTGGCATACATTTTAACTAAGAGAATACCTAGAGCAAATAAAAGGCTAGAAGAAACAAAGACAGGAAGGAAGCTTAAACTTAAGACAACCCACTGTCCTGATCCTATAGATAACACTCTAGAAAAAACAACTAATAGACCACAGAAGCAAAGGGTAAAAAAAGCAAGAATAAGCTTCTTTTTATCTAGTGCAATCCATGCCTTTTGAAAGAGTTTTTCTAGGGTTTGTATATTCATTAGTTACCCTTGTAAAAGTATTTAGGCCGATAAATAGCAACCCCTTTCCCCTCTCTTGCCTCACATCTCTCATAGACAATTTGAATTGCAATTCCAACAATTCGAGACATTCCGAACATTACAGTATAATATTCAGGGAAGGAAAAGCCTGCGGCTGTTAATAGAGCCCCTGAGATCGCATCTACATTGGGGTATGGGTTTGAAACTTTAGGATTCTCTTTTAGCACCTTTGGACCTGCTTCTCTAAGAAGCATTGCCATTCGAATTAAGGGGTGATCAGAATAATGCTTAGAGGCTAATTCATAAAAAATAGAAGCTCTTGGATCTTCGACACGTAAAACTGCATGACCAAATCCAAAAACGAGCTCTTTTTTCTTAAGTTTATTTCGAAGAAGCTCCTCCACTTCTTCTTGGGTGGCACTTTCACCTAAGTGTTCAAGCATGAGCTTTGTAAACTCAAGACAGTCTTGATTTGCTTTTCCATGTCTTGGCCCAGCTAAAGCGCACATGCTCGATGCAAGCGAACCATAAATATCTTCGAGCCCCGAGGCTACAGATTTTCCTACAAAAGCAGAGAGGTTTCCTCCTCCATGATCATAATGCAAAATGTTAAAAACTTTAAAAATGCGCAGGAGCTCTTCTTTGTTTGCATTAGGGACATTGAGAAGTTCATTGAAATTTTCCATGTAGCCCGCTTCTGGATTATTACGTCCTAAAGACCATCCGGCATGATGAGAAATCACGGCCGCAACAATTAGGGGGATTTTTGCAATAATATTTAGGCAATCTTCTTTATAGTCGCCTTTGCACTCGAGCATACCTGAAATCAAAATGGCTGAACAAAAGAGTTTCATAGGGTGGCCTTCTTTTGGCAAGGCCTGAATAGATTCAATAACTTTAGGGGAAAGATGAGCTCTTTTCTTTAAATCATCAAAGAAGTGATTGATCTCATTTTGGCTTCCTTTGCGGCCATTTAAGAGCATATAGATCACATCGATAGGCTCGCCATTTCCGAGTTCTGAAATAGGCTGATCGATATAGAATAGACCTTTTTGAGGATCAACAAAAGAGGTCGTGCAATAACCTACCGGGTAACCTCTTAGTCCTGTTTCTAGGTGTTCTTGAGTTACCTCAAAAATAACTTTGTTCATTTTGTCTCCTTTAAAATCGTCATCATAACTTCTCTTTCTTCTAACAGCTCTTTTTCAGTAAGTCTAAGCTTTTCCTTTAAAAAGGAATCTAACTTAAGTCCTTTTGAAAAATCCCATTTCCCTTGTCCTTGGCTTATGCAAGGAAAAGAGAAGAGTAAATCGTCCGCTATTCCATACGGGTTTCCATTACTTAAAACACAGTCCGAATACCAGTTTCCAGATGCAGTGGGCTTTAGAATAGATTGAATGGCGTCAATAGCAGAGCTTGCAGCGGACGCTGCTGATGATTTCCCTCGAGCTTCTATAACCTGAGCACCTCTTTGCTGAAGGTGTTTAAAAAAGTCATTTTGAAGCCAACTCTCGTCTTTAATAACTTCTTGAATAGGTTTCTTTGAAATTGTGGTGTTAAGAATGTCAGGTACTTGAGTAGCTGAGTGATTTCCCCAAATGACTAAGTTCTCTACTTCAGAAAGAGGAACCTTTGCCTTATGTGCTAAGTGATAGCGCCCTCTATTCTCATCTAGTCTAGTCATGGCGTGAAAATTTTCAGGAGGAAGGTCCGGGGCACATTTAAGAGTAGTCCAACAGTTTGTATTACATGGGTTTCCAACAACTAACACTTGAACATCTCGTGAAGCAACTTCATTAAGAGCTTTTCCCTGCCCAATAAAAATTTTACCATTTTCCATTAAGAGGTCTTTTCTCTCCATCCCTTTTGATCGAGGTTTAGCTCCCACTAAAATCGCAATATCGACATCTTTAAAAATTTTAAGGGGATCAGATCCATATACAATTTCTTTAAGGGGATCAAAAGCACAATCATATAGCTCCATAGCCACGCCATCGAGAATCTGAACAGCTTCTGGAATTTCTAAAATATGCAGCGCAACAGGTTGATCGTGTCCAAGCATCTCACCACTTGCAATCCTAAAGAGCAAGTTATAGGCAATATTTCCAGCTCCTCCAGTGACTGCAACGCGCATTAATTTTTTTGCCATAAGTATTATCCTTTATAAAGTCATTGAAATAGGGATGCATAATCTAACGAAAAAGAGGATAAAAGTGCAAGATCTCTCTTTTGAATTAGCTCGTTTTAAAGACTCTTCTTATAGATTGTAAAAGCCAGGATATAATATGAATGGGTTTATCTCTGAAGAACCAAAGAATCGCTGTAAATAAGCCATAGTATTTAAAAATGATTAAAAGCCGCCCAAACAGTGCGCCAAGATTCAGCACACGTTTATCATTCGAGTTGGTATTACAAATGGCCCAATAGGTTGTTACTGTGCTAATGTCTTTCTTTGTATGCAAACGACATAGAAAGTCAAAGATACTTTTTGAAAACGTATAGCGGTAATTGAGTTGCCCTTGAGCTTTGAAAGTCTCTGCTTTAAACCACATACAAAAAGGTGATGTGGGTATAAAGCCTCTTTTCAAAAAAGCATGAGTAAAAGGATAGATACTGAAGTTCGAGGGCATCTGAATGAGCGATTCAGAAAAGGCTTCCCTATAACTTTTAAAAGCTTCTTCTGTGTGGTTATCTGCTGAATAGATGAAATCAGGAAAGTTATTTTCATGGGCTATGCGTGCGATCTGACATAAGCTATAAGGATTTAGATAAACGTAGCCTGGAAAGAGGTAGCTGATATATTTCCCTGTAGAAAGAGAGACTCCTTTATTAACCATCAGTGGCAAGTTATATTTGGTAACGTAGTAAAGACGAGTAATTTTATCTTTGCACTTTTGAAGGAGAGTACTAGTCGTATCATTTGACCCTGCATCGACTAAAATAATTTCAAAGTCGACATTTTTCTGCTCAAAGATACTATCTAAGCTAGTCATGAGCACATGAGCTTGATTGTAGCTAGGGACAATCACAGAGATTTTGGGCATCCCCTCAACCCTATCTTTTTTGTAGTGACTGCTAATCCGAAGCCAACTAGCTTCTCTTGTATATTCAACAGGTTCTTCCATAATCCAGTCCATAGTTGATTTGATGCGATAAAAGCAAAACTATTTTTTACACATCAAATAAAAACTTAAAGATTGAGTATAAAAATTAGTCTGACTAAAATGGCTTTATGATATTTTTCCAAGACATGATCCAAAAACTCTCAGAGTATTGGGCAACAAAAGGTTGCGCAATCCAATTCGGCTATGATTTAGAGATGGGAGCGGGAACTTTTAATCCGGCTACTTTTTTTAAGTCTCTAGGGCCAGAACCTTATCGAGCAGCTTACGTTGAGCCAAGTAGAAGACCTACAGATGGGCGCTATGGGGATAACCCGAATCGTCTGCAACATTATTTTCAATTTCAAGCAATTATGAAACCGGCTCCGCTAGATCTTCAGGCGCTCTATTTAGGCTCCTTGAAAATGTTAGGCCTTTCTTTAACTGAGCATGATATTCGTTTTGTGCACGATGATTGGAAGTCTCCTACACTCGGAGCTTGGGGAATGGGCTGGGAAGTTCAAGTAGATGGAATGGAGGTCTCACAATTCACCTACTTTCAAAATATGGGAGGGCTCTCCCTTCATTCGATTACTGGCGAGATCACCTATGGACTTGAACGTCTAGCGATGTATATACAAAATGTAGATAACGTTTACGACTTAAAATGGAATGCAGAATTAACCTACGGGGACATCTACCATCAAAATGAGGTGGAGTGGAGTACCTACAACTTTGAAGAGGCTAATGTTGAGCTTTGGAGTTCCAACTTTGAGGCTTTTGAAATTGAAGCTTTAAAGCTTATTAAAAAAAGTTTACCAATACCTGCTTATGATTTTTCGATGAAAGCATCACATGCTTTTAACCTATTAGATGCAAGAGGCGTGATTTCAGTAACTGAACGAACAGCTTACATAAACCGCATAAGAGCACTTTCTTGCAAAATAGCCCAAAAATATTTAGAGCATAGAAAAGAAAAAGGCTTTCCTCTTTTAAAAAAGATAGAAAAAGCCCCATTAAAAATGCCGACTCTTAGTTCTCCTTCTTTTAATGTGAGTAAGCAAGAAGATTTTGTTTTAGAAATTGGAACAGAAGAACTTCCTCAGTCCTTTGTTCCTATGGGAATGCGCAGTCTAAAAAGAGATGTAGAATCTTATCTAAAAGAAGTAGGTTTGGCTCATGGGCCAATTAAAACCTATGGAACGTCTAGACGACTTGTTGCCTATATTGAAGATTTAGCCCAAGGAATCCCTGAAAAGAATATCATCAAGAAAGGACCTTTAGTGAGTAAGGCTTTTGATGAAAATGGACACCCGACTCGATTGGGCCTCGGCTTTCTAAGCGCGTTAAAAAAAGACTCTGCGGCATTAAAAGAGATACGAAAGGGTTCTATTAAAGGGCTTACTATTGAAGAAAAAGGTGGACACGACTATCTGATTATTTCAGATCAAAAACCAGCTTTGAGCGCATACGCTCTTCTCTCTCAAAAGTTACCCTCTTTAATTTTAAATTTAGATTTCCCTCAAAAAATGATCTGGTCTGATTTAGAGATTCCTTTTCCAAGGCCTTTAACTTCGCTTGTTGCAGTTCATGGAACACAAGCTTTAGACTTTTCCATTGCAGGCGTATGCTCCTCTTCTACATTGAAAGGACATCCTATTCTTTCTCCTAAAAGCTTCCCGTTAAAAAATGCTAAAGATTACTTTGGTTTAATGGAGAAGCATTTTGTAGTAGTAGACCCCGATGAGAGACGCACTATTATTTTAGATCAGCTCAAAAAAATAGAATCTAAATTAAAAGCTAAAGCCTTAGAAGTTGAAACGATTTTAAAAGAGGTTCTATACCTCGCTGAGTATCCTCACCTAATGGTTGGATCTTTTGACAAAAAGTACCTCAAGGCGCCTAAAGAGCTTTTAAAACTCGTCCTAATTGTCCATCAAAGGTATTTCCCTTTAGAGGATTCAACTCACCATTTAATCCCAAATTTTGTCGTTTGTTTAGACAATAAGCCAAATGAAAAGATGAAACTGGGCCATGAAAAAGCAGTTGCGCCAAGACTTGCCGATGGCCTTTTCGTTTACCAGCAAGATTTAAACTTAGGTCTGGGAAAAATGGTTGAAAAGCTTCAAGAAATGACCTTTCAAAAAGAGCTTGGTAATTTAACTCATAAATCAAATCGCATTTTAAAACACGCATGTGCACTTAATCCTTTTTTACAGAGTTCAGCGCACCTTCATCTTTTAGAAAAGGCAGCTGGCCTTCTAAAAGCTGATTTAGCTTCAAACCTAGTGTTTGAGTTTCCAGAGCTTCAAGGGATTATTGGAAGTCACTACGCAAAACTAGAGAAAAAACCTGCCGAAATTTCAGAGGCTATTGAAGAACATTGGCTTCCTCGGTTTGAAGAAGACAAGCTGCCTCAAACTGAACTAGGTATTTTATTTGCTCTTGCTGATCGTATAGACAATTTACTCTCTTGTTTTCTAACAGGACGGATCCCTTCTTCATCTTCAGACCCATACGCCTTAAGGCGTCAGACTTTTGGTATTATCCGCATTCTAATTGAACATCGCCTTCATTTGCCGATGCATAAAATCCTGCAAGGATGCTCTGATCATTTTGATTTAGAGAAAAAAGGAGAACCTCTTAAAGAATTGACTACATTTATTGAGTCTAGGCTCAAAACAGTCCTTTCAAAATATGCTTTGAACACAGATGAAGTCCAGGCTGTTTTAGGAACTAAAAATCTAGATATTTACGATCTCTTTTTAAGAGCTAAAGCCCTAAGTCATTTCAAAAAAAAAGAACAGTTTGCTCCTTTCATGGAAGTTTTTAAAAGGGCTAAAGGACAACTGAATATTAAGATTTGCAATCCCGTTGATCCAGAACTCTTTCAAGAAGAAATAGAAAGAGATCTTTATGAATATCTTTTGAGGATTGAACCTGAGTTTTTAGAGACCCTTGAAGAACATCAATATGAAGCTTCGTTCATTCTTCTTTCGAGCCTACAGCCTTACTTAGCTAAGCTCTTTGATCAAGTGAAAATCTTGATAGATGATGAAAAGATCCGAATGAATAGGCTAGCTCTTTTAAACCAAGTTTTGGGACTGTTTAACCACCTACTCGATTTTAGCTTAGTTAAATCTTAAAGCATTAAGTAGTAAGTTAACTATTTTTTTTAAGAACGACTGTAACTTTTCTATCCTCTAAAGCCCCTGGATAAGATAAGATCTTACCTGCTAAATCATAGGGGATGCAGAGAATCCAAGGAAGAAATGGAACACCCTCTACAAAACAGCGGCCGTCATTTAAAGCACTATGGATAATGTGTTTAATGCAATGCCCCATACTACCCAAATGCCGTTTCCCTGCCTCTATTTGAAGCGTAGCAAGACAGAGTCCAGTAATTGTAGATTCAACAACCAGTCCAACTACTCCAACGGTTAATTGTATTTGAGCATAAGGAGCCCTAAGGAATACTGACGAAAGAGTCCCTACAAAAGGAACATACCCCAAAGTATCTAATGGAGATTCAAAAGCCGCGTAAGCGCGGTCTAAAGACATCCAAATACTATCGTTTGAAGATTTAATTTTATACTCAACTCCTTCCTGTAATTGTGTATTAGAGTTAACTGTTGCTGCTATGGACATATACAGATTCCTTATTTGATTTGTTAATTTAGGGGTAGTATAACAGATTCAACATTAAGATTAGATAAAGATAATCTAGTTTTTTTTTGACAATATCCATCTAATTATGTAACCATTTTTTGAAAAACTAAGAGGTGTCTCATGTGTATTACTACGTCGTCTAATTGGGTCTTGAGTGGTTACGGAAATCATGATCTTAATTTTCCTAGCATTTCAGGTTGTTGTAATTCGGTTTATGTCTCTCACGTTGCCACGAGTGCAGGAGTTGTTGACGTAAGATGTGGGATTCAACATATAGTACATCAGACCTTGTCAGCTGTGGGTGACAACTTTACCTGTCCATCTTGGGCAACAGGAGGCATGCAGTTAGGTCAATATCTTTGGTCGGGAACTGACCGAGCACAGCAGGTTATTGCAGGAACACACTCTTCTGTTACCTGCTCTTCACCCACACCTCCTCTCTCAATGGGACCCACTTAAGTTCCCACAAACTCTCCAACACTCTCACCCTCTATCTGGCCCACTCAATCACCATTAACCTCGTCTCCAACAAATACACCCTCGATGTCTCCGATCTCTCCAACAAGTCAACCCATCACAGGAACACCATCGACTACCCCTACCTATCTTCCAACGTACTATCCTACGACGTCACCTAGCGTCACTCCACCTTGCAAGGGGGGGGCAATGCTATTAACACCCTCTCTATTTGGGCTCCATGATGGCACCATTAGCGGTTTAAGTGAAAATTGCTGCGCTATTGCTGCATTGACTAGGAAAAATCTTTCTAATCCTCTTACCGTGAATTGTGCTTCAACTTTTGTTGGGCAATTAACTAAAGTAAGAGACTCCCAGTCTTGTCCAATAAATACCAATATATCCATTGTAGATACATCTGGTGAAGTATCAGTTTTAAATAATTCAATACTCGGAAGGATCTATTTTGTTAATCCGACTTTGTGTAAATTTCCCACCCTGACCTTTTTACATCCACTAATTAATATGGCTGAATTCAACCAAAATGGACAGCAGATAGATTGGACCCTTAGCGGTGCATTTGGTACTCGAGCCTATTTTCCTAGATTGGATAGCAAACATGGAGCCCGCATTAAAGTGACATCAAAGGGATCAAAAGCCGATGTTGCTGATGTCTATTGCAGAGATGAAAATTCTTCTCCATACAATCCAGGTATAGTTGTTAACTTTTTATTTGATATTTTGGTATATTCTTTTTCAAAAACGGGAGAAAAAAAATGCCTAAATGTTATTCGTTAGATTTACGTGAAAGTGTTCTAAAGCATCTGAGTAAAAACCCTGATAAACACGTAGCGAGCGCTTTATTTGGAATAGGGATTGCTACAGTTTTTCGATGGGCAAAACGAAAAAAAGAAACAGGAAGCGTCAAAGCTTTACGCAGAGAATATGCTTATAAAAAGATTG
>Ga0208770_1000461_pt1 | contig 26114 bp, 24 predicted proteins | sample AntAceMetag02UK9_FD_184771 | JGI IMG/M metagenome (GOLD analysis project Ga0208770, IMG submission 184771) | Saline lake microbial communities from Ace Lake, Antarctica - Antarctic Ace Lake Metagenome 02UK9 (SPAdes) (version 2) | ecosystem: Environmental > Aquatic > Non-marine Saline and... | reverse complement strand
GGATCCACCCAGGTGATATTTAGCAGGCCGTCTTTCATATCCGCCTGTGGGCAAATCTGCATACCACCGCCATAGCTACTGCCATTTCCTACTGCAATAAGTACAGCTGAACCACTGCGCTGCACGCCATCCATGCGCACCGTGTAGTGGTGCAATTGGAATTCGCGCAATTCAGCGAGTAACGCCACGATGTAGCGAAGGGTTCCGCGAAAGTGACTCATGCGATTTGCGCGTTCAGTTACCGCCGAGTCGAATCCCGCCGAAATTACCCCAAGGGACCACACCTGCTCACCGTCTCGAAGGATTCTTGAAACATCTATCAGTTCATAGTGTCGTTGGTGAATTGAATCCGCCATCTTGTTGAAAAATGAATCACTCGTTTTCTGGGGCAGACCAAGTGATCGGGCAATGTCGTTGCCCGTCCCACCGGGAATGATTCCGAGTGTCGTGTTGAATGCGATAGTGGATTGAAGAACATTGTGGACGGTGCCGTCGCCGCCACAGGCAAGGACGGCGGCAGGCTGCTCCGCGCACACTTGGGCAGAAATCACCTGCAATTGCTCAAGAGATGCGGGTAGGTGCAAGTCGGTCCTGATTCCGGCAGATGTGAGTGCCCATTGAGCTTTAATTGCAATCTCGCGTGCCCGCCCACCGCCAGCGAACGGGTTCGTAACAATTACTGCATGGGGTTTGCTCACGTGTGCAAAGCCCCCTAACGAACATTGAGCGAAAAATGAACTTTGCTGCGGGTGATCGGAATGTGGCCTATCTAATCATTTGTCGCAACGTTTTCGCACAGTTAGCGGGCTGTGGAGAAGATTTGCGGTTATGCTTTTTAAATTACTGAATGCAGCCATCCGGGCAGCAAGCCATGGTGCTTGTGACTACGGAATCTATCGAAAATTTGGGGCGAGTATGTCTGAACTAGCGAACGACGTTCAGTTCGTAGTGAAAGCGGTGTCGAGCACCGGCGGAGCCAGTGAATTTCGCCAAAGCATGAGGCCGCATCCCCTCGTTTATCAAGAGCTGCCGCACGACCCGCATTTTGGGATCTACAACGGCCGCTTGCGTTCGCTCTCCTACGCACACGGCGATGCGGAGTCTCTCTATTGGCGATTGCGCCAGCAAGTCATGCTCGCGCATACCGGTGAGTTAGCCACTGAAATCCGTGGGCCTGGGGCGGAAGCATTTCTTGACAGGGTGTTCACCCGCAACGTGGCCAAGGTGCGGGTCGGTCGATGCAGTTATCAGATTGCCTGTTACCCGGACGGCGGAGTCATCATGGATGGCGTGCTCGTGCGGCTCGCTACCGATCGATTCTGGTACGTGCAAAGCGACGGAGAATTCTACGGTTGGCTGCGCGCCCAGGCACAGGGATTTGATGTTGAGGTGTTTAACCCGCAGGTGTGGGTGAGTCAAGTACAAGGGCCACGGTCATTAGATGTGCTTGCCTTGGTCGCGGATGAGGGTTTGCCGAATCCCTTTAATTATTTTGATCAAGCGAAGATTCACATCAACGGCGAGCCCGTTGTGATCACCCGCACCGGGTTTACCAACGAATTGGGTTGGGAGTTTTACCTGGAGCCCGGGGCAGACGCACGAATGGTGGGCGATGCCATCATGGAAGCTGGCAGCGCCCATGGCATGCACACGATGCCGGCTGAGGTGACTAACGCCCGCCGAATCGAGGGTGGTTTACTTTTCGCTGGCGCTGATTTTGATGAAACTATGACCCCATTTGAAGCGGGCTTTGGATCCCTCATCGACTGGGAGAAAGGCGATTTCATTGGGCGGGAAGCACTCAGTCAGGCCGATCAGCGCAGACGCACTTGGGGGTTAACGTGCGCCGGAGGAACCGCACTCCACGGAGACACGGTGTTTATTGACGGGGTGCCCAACGGGCGAGTCACTAGCAGTGCTTTTTCTCCCACCTTGCAGACGGGCGTCGCAATCGTGCGACTCGCGGATGCTGACCTGGGCCCTGGGACCCTGGTTGAAGTTCTGTGCGCCGATGGGGAAATGCATCCGGCGCAGGTGAGCGAACTACCCCTTTTTGACCGCGCTGGGGACATTCCCCGCGGGCGCGACCTGCAGCCACCAATGGCAGCGCCCATTGGGTAAAAGTTGTAAATGTTACTGAACGATTATTTTAGGAGCTCAGATGAACAAGATGGCTATACAAGGAGCAACCCAACAATTTTCCATCGAGATTATGCCCAGAGATGCCCGGCGGATTGACGATTTTCGTAATCATCTGCCCCTCGGCACAATGGTCTATGTAGCTTGGCCGCCAAAAGCTGAGCGTGAAGACATGATCTATGCAGCCGCCAAGTTGCACAGTGAGGGGATGACTCCGGTTTCGCATATTGTCGCGCGGCGTCTGGAATCCGAAGAAATGTTGTGGGGTTTGATCCGCGAACTGAGTGAACGGGCCGAAATCACCCGGCTTTTGTTGCTCGGAGGCGACCCAGATACTCCCGCTGGCCCCTATCCCGATGCCAAAGCCATCTTGCAATCGGGAGTGCTCGAAGCATTCCAGATCACGGCGGTAGATATCGCGGGATTCCCTGAGGGCCACCCCGTGATGACCGGCGACCTGCCGAGTGAGGTTCTCCAGGAAAAGATTGCGGCCGCTCGGCTGGTGGGTATCGAAATACGCGTTGTCTCGCAGTTTGTCTTAGACCCAAAAGCAGTTACCGACTGGCACGCGCAGACGTACAATCGAATTGCGGACGCCGCTCCCTTGCGAATCGGCATTCCCGGGATTGTGAGCACCAAACGCCTGCTACAGGTGGCGCAAGCCTGCGGGCTTTCCGGTAGCTTCAGTATTTTGCGCAAAGGTGGCCTTCGGTTGGCGCAAACAGCGATGAGCAACGGGGCGACGGGGGAGTTAGTGAGTGGTCTTGCCGAGTTAGTGAATACCCAGGATGACGTTTCCGGATTCCATTTTTACACGTTTGGCAACTTTGAAAAGACCGCGGCTTGGGCTTGTGCGGTTGCAAACGGTCAGTTTGATTTAAAGAACGAGACGATCGCGGTCCACGCACTGAGCGCTTAGGGGTCTAATCGCTTTCGAAGTTCATTTTTCTGGATCTTGCCGGTTCCCGTTCGTGGAATTGCCTCATACACAAAGCGACGAGGGACTTTGTAGGCCGCTAGGTAGTCGCGGCAGTGCTGCGTCAACTCCTCATTCGTGACCGTGTGACCGGGTCGTAGCTGGATAAAAGCACACGGAGTCTCGCCCCACTTCTCATGCGGCATCGCCACAACCGCGGCAACCGCTATTGCTGGGTGTTTATATAGGGCATCTTCAATTTCAATCGAAGAGATGTTCTCACCGCCAGAAATAATGATGTCCTTGGATCGGTCTTTCAGTTGAAGGTAACCATCTGGATGAATCACCCCGAGATCGCCAGAATGGAACCAGCCACCAGCGAATGCCTCTTCCGTGGCTCGCCGATTGCGGAAGTATCCCTTCATCACCACATTGCCGCGGAACATGACTTCGCCTAGGGTCTCACCGTCGTGCGGCACGCTTTGCATGGTCTCTGGATCCATCACGTCAAGTGCCTCAAGTGGGAGGTAGCGAACCCCCTGACGTGCCTTAAAGTGGATTCGCTCTTCCTGCTCGAGCCCATCCCACTCGGCTTGCCATTCATTAACCACCGCCGGGCCATAGGTCTCGGTGAGGCCGTACAAGTGAGTGATGTTGAATCCGGCGGCCTCCATCTCGGCAAGAACGCGTTGCGGTGGCGGTGCCGCGGCCGTGAAGAACTCGACGGTCTGGGGTAACGAGCGTTGCACCTCAGGTGGTGTGGAAACTAGCAACGACATTACCGGTGGCGCCCCGCACAGGTGCGTCACCTTGTGCTCGGCAAGGGCCTGCCAGATTGGTTCGGCTCTCACTTCACGCAGACACACGTGGGTGCCAAACACCACCGCCATGGTCCATGGAAAGGACCAGCCGTTGCAGTGAAACATGGGTAGTGTCCATAAATAAACTGCATGACGTGGCAGGTTGGCAGTTAGTGCGTTGCCTTGGGCGATCAAGTAGGCGCCCCGATGGTGGGAAACCACCCCTTTTGGATCACCGGTTGTGCCGGACGTGTAACTGATCGAAATTGCATCCCATTCATCCTCTGGCATCAGCCAAGCAAAATGTGGATCACCCTGGGCAATGAATGCGGAGTAGTCCACCGACGGGAGTTTGCCTGTTTCCAAACCGGCGTACTCTGGATCGTTGTGGACGATAAAAAGGGGTGTCACTTCGGCGAGCGCGAGAGCCGCCTCCGCCAAGGGAATAAATGCCCGATCCACAATCAGAATGCGCGCCCCTGCATGATCCAGTTGAAAGGCGATGGTTTGTGCATCCAGCCGCGTGTTGATTGCATGCAGAACCGCCCCGGACATCGGCACGCCATGATGAGCCTCAAGCATGGGAGGGATGTTGGGCATCAATACTGACACGGTGTCCCCTCGCTCAATCCCCTCGCTCACAAGCGCTGAGGCGAGCTGTCGGGAACGCCGATAAAATTCTCCGTAACTAACCCGTTGAGCTCCATGGATAATCGCCACGTGCTCCGGCATTACCGTCGCTGCGCGTTCGAGAAACGTTAATGGGGTTAGCGGTTGGAAATTCGCTGGATTGCGATCCAAATCAGTATTAAAAGGGTTACTCATTGATCCTGCCATTGCGGCGCCCGTTTTTCTATAAAGGCATTGATGCCTTCCTCGGCATCGTGTTTGAGCATGTTCTCCACCATGATCTGCGAGGTGTATTCGTAGGCCTGCGCGAGTGGCATCTCGCGCTGCCGATAAAACGCTTGCTTGCCCGTGGCTAACGTCATGCTCGATTTGCTCGCGATCTTGGCCGCCACACCCATGGTGTATTCACTTAGAGTCTCCTCTGACACCACCCGATTAATCAGGCCAAAAGTTGCAGCGGTCTCTGCATCGATCAGATCACCGGCCAGTAGCATTTCCATTGCGTGTTTACTGGAAATATTCCGGGACAGGGCAACCATCGGGGTTGAGCAAAACAGCCCAATGTTGACACCAGGGGTGCCAAACCGCGCGGTTGGCGCTGCGTAGGCAAGGTCACAACTCGCGACCAACTGGCATCCAGCCGCCGTGGCAACGCCGGTAACCTCTGCAATTACTGGTGTCGGGTGATTCACGATCGTTTGCATGACCTGCGCACAGGTCGCCATGGTTTCCACGAAAAAGGCTTTGCCGCCGTCGGACGCTTCACGCGCCCGTGTCATCTCTTTTAAATCATGGCCGGCACAAAATGCTGGTCCTGTTGCCGCAATCACGATTACCCGAACCGCTGGATCGCCGCCGGCCTGATCCAATGCCGTTTGGAGTTGGCCCAACATGTCCATCGAGAGGGCATTGCGTCGGGCATTGTCGTCCAACATTAACCGCAAAATTCCGTGTTCCTGTGTTGCTTGAATCAACTGCATGGCGGTGCCTCTTCCCTCGATGGAACTCTCATAGCATGCTAACAACTAGGTCAGCGCTGCATTCCTTCCCCAATCTAGGACATTAAGCTACCCACCGCTGGGGAATTTCTCCGCACATCGATGCAGTTTTTCGTCCTGCCCAGTAAGGGAATCCTGACCCCGCGCTCTTACCTATTGGATCACGATCTTTTTTGCGGTTGTTGAATTTCAGGTAGTCGGTCATAGTGACCGCGAAAGTTGAAGTCTTTGAAAATCGTGGTGCAATATTTTTTTGTTTTATCGGACAAATCCCATTACGCAGGGGTAATGAAAATGTGCCTCGGCGGATCACGTTGATACTTTTGCACGGGAGACAAAAGCACGCGGACTGGCCTGCGGCGCCGCCTGAATAAGTACAGGGGGCGGTCCAACTCGTTCTCCAGATCCGCAGACGTGATGCACTCACGAAATTTCGACAAGGAATTATTCTTTCGCCGGGGACTGCAAGTTGGGACCTGGGATTAGAGGTAGCAGGCATCGTCAACGCTTAAGAGACTCTCCGTTGGGCTGATTCACAACTCAATCGGTAACCTTAAGTTCACCACCTTCAACGAGGAGATGCATGAAAGCCTTAATTCTTGCCCACAACCACGTGAGTCCCGCGGGCCCAATCGCTCAGGCCTTCGCCAGCCGTGGATTTGAGATCGAGGAGATGTTGGTTGTTCCCGGCGAGTATCGGGACAACCCCAATGTCGACTTCACTTTTCCCGACCCGAGCGCATATGACGTGATAATTCCCATGGGATCTCCGTGGGGTGCGTGGGACGATGAAAAAATTGGTAAGTGGCTGCAACCCGAACTGGAGTGGTTGCGCGAAGCTGACCGGTTGGGAACCCCGGTGTTTGGGATTTGCTTTGGTGGACAGTTATTGGCTCGGGCGCACGGTGGTAGTGTCGAGCACGCCCAGGAAGCGGAAATCGGTTGGATCACGGTGGAAACAGATCAGCCTGATTTGGTAAGCGAAGGACCATGGTTTCAATTCCATTACGACAAGTGGGTGGTACCGCCCGGTGCACGCGAAGTCGCTCGCACGGCAAAAGCGTCACAGGCATTTGTCTTGCGAAAAAATCTTGCACTGCAATTTCACCCGGAACTCAATGCAAGTGCGTTGGAGGCCTGGATCGCAGATGACGCAGGTCGACTCATTATTGAAGACAATCAGGATCCCGAGATCATGCTGGCGCAGACCAGGGATGAGAGTGCACAAGCCGCACTCCGAGCCGATGCATTGGTGGAAGCCTTTCTCAGCCAGATTGCCCTGTGTGAGCGGGCCTAAAAGAATCGGCAGACCGGCAAAGCTCTCCCGGGATGCAATCTGTGATGCAACTTTGGAACTGGTGAGCGAGAGTGGAGCAACAGCTTTCACCATGCGGGCGTTAGGTGAAAAACTTGGTGTCGATCCAACGGCTGTGTATCGGCATTTCACCGATCGTGATGACCTTTTTCGTGAGGTGGGTGACCGGACGTTGAGTCCGGTCGTTGAAGGGTTTGAACCAACAACTGATCCCAGCAAGGACATTGCATCCCTGTGCATTCTTTTGCGGTCTACATTGATTGCAAACCCAATCGGACTGCAAATAACGGCACAGGGTCCCACTCGTCGTCCTAATGAATTACTGATCACCGAAATAATTCTTAGTTCACTCAAGCGCTCAGGATTGAAGGTCCCGAAAGCCGTTATCGCCTACCACACAATTATTGAACACACGTTGGGGTCTGCTTGGCTGGATGCGCCACTCGCTCGGGCGGGAGATAACCGTTTAGAGACCTACACCGCGTGGCGCGATGACTACCGTGAACTCGATCCGAAGGTTTACCCGGCGACTCGAGCCGCAGCCGGTGATCTTTACCCAGCGAGTGAACTCGTGTTCGAGTCCGGCTTGGCCGCACTTATCAGTGGTCTTGTCCCACATTGACAACTTCGTACTAATACACGCGTGAGTACTCTTGTTGCTCCCAGTCAGTAACCGCGCTATTCCAACGCTGCCACTCCAAACGCTTAATTCCCAGATATACACTAATTAAGTCCGGCTCAAAAAAACTACACAATTCAGTATCTGCTTCCAAGGCATTGAGTGCCTCGAGCAAATTTTCCGGTGAGTGTCGGTCAGTATTCGGAGCCACATCCGCGTCACCAATTTGAGGTTCGGCGAGGACCATCTGCTCGCGCACTCCGTGCAAACCTGCTGCCAAGAGTGCCGCTGTGAGCAGGTGAGGTGAGGCCGAGCCGTCGGCCATTCGGTGTTCGACGCGAGTTCCTGCTCCGCGCTGTCCGGGAACACGCACGGTGGAAATTCGATTGTCGAGCCCCCAATTGGCCCAGTAGCCGCTGAGCATTCCCGGGGTTAGGCGTTTGTATGAATTGACGGTTGGCGCAGCGAATGCGGCTAATGCTTCGTGGTGATGAAGTAGTCCAGCGATGAAGTGGCGAGTGAGATCGGAGATGCCGTTTTCACCCTGTTCATCAATAAATGCATTTCGACCCACTTGATCAACCATGCTCATATTTACATGCAAGCCGTTGCCAACGCTGTCGGCGAATGGCCGTGCCATGAATGTAATATCGGCGCCTCGTTCACGTGCCACGGTGCGTGCGAGTTCACGAAAAAGAAGTGCGTTATCTGCCGCGGTCATAACATCCGTGTAATGCAATGCAACTTCAAGTTGACTGGGCGTGAATTCGCTATTGAGTCCCTCGATATCAAGGTTGCAGGCTTCTCCTGCGACACCGATCGCCTCGAGAGTGCCGGTTGGGTCGGCGCCAACACCGACTCCGTAGACCCGATGCTCGGGGACATCAAGCCGCGTCAGTGGTTTGCGGGAAGCGAGCAAAAAGAATTCGAGTTCGTAACCGGCCATCGGGGTTAATTCCAGTTCTTTCCACTGATCAACAATTTTCCCCAGTGCCCGGCGTGAATCCAATGGGAGCGGTCGTCCATCGGCGAAATGCAATGAAGATAAAGCGATAGTTCGGGAACCGCACCAAGGTCGCACGGTTCCAGGCTCAATCACAGCTTCCATGTCGGGAAACCCCGCGCCCGTTGAATAAGGATTCATCTCCAAAAATTCCAGGTCTAACCCCTGCACCATTACCGTGATTGCGTAATGGGTGGGGTGGTGTTGCCGGTGAGTTGGCACCGTCTTGCCATGGAGTAGCCCAAGTAAATCCGGAAAAACGATATCAATTTGTTCAGTCATTGCTCTCGCTTTCGGCGGAGATGCCCGTAAGTTTTCCTCGATCAACAACTTGGTGATCATCAATAAAAACATCACAGTTTCTCATGGGGATGTCGAAGTGACAGACCGAGAAACGATCAGCGTTCTCATTTGATCCCGTACTGTACATAAAGTTGCCTTCAAACGCCCTTGCTTCGACACCATTGTGTTGCGATCGGTCAAAAAGTTCAAGGTAATCCCAACGTGCAGCCGGGTTCATGCCCCAACCCACATGGCTCGTTGCGTAGGCATCAGAATCGAACGCCGACATGTAGGACTTGAGCATGTCCACTTGGTAACCCTCACCTCTAATGTCAACGACGTAGTCGTCCTCGATGGTAAGCGTGATCGGTGCTTGAACATAGTGCTTGAAGGTCAAGTTGACGTCACCCGGCGCAAGGACAACCGTTCCATTAACTCGATGACGTGCAGGGAAGGCAAGCACCAGTCCGCCGGGCCAATGCGCGATGCTGCCGGGGCCGTCTGTCACGCCGGTGGAGCCCGCTGTAAATGCATCAGCCAATTCAATATGAAGATCCGTTCCCCACTCACTCACTGCTCGCATTGTCTTGCACGTTTTCATGAACTCATGTGACTGGGCAACTCGCTGTGCCATGTCGTCATCATGGGGGAGACGTTCATAATTGGAAGGGTGCTCGTTACTAATCATGAGTACTTCGCACCCGGCCGCAAGAATTGCTCGCAACTCGCGTGAGTGTAAGAGGCCTTCCGCTGTAACGTCGATGACAAATGGAACACTGGAAATCGCTGCCAGAGCTGATGAATTGTCTTTAAGTGCCAAACTAGTTCCTGTTGATCGAAGTGCGACAGGTTGATCATTTGCAGGAGATCGCATGACTACTTGAAATGGTTTAGCACCAATTGCTTCAGCTGCCAAAATCGCGGTTGATACCAGCTCAGGTCGACTGTCACTTTCCGAGAGCACGACACACTCGTCGCCTGCCTTGAGTCCGCAGAGTTGCATTTGCTGCATAAAGCGATTGATCCAGCGCCATTCGGTTGGTGCCATGGTAAAACTCACGTTTCCTCCTTATTCGGAACGGGTGAATTCGCGTTCCAGTGATTTCGGATCGCAGTGTTTACTGCGGCGTCTGCCTCGAGGTTAAGCACATGTCGAGCGTGTGGAATAACTTCAAGTCGAGCATTTGGTATTAAGTCTACGATCGCTTGTGAGTAGGCGGGTGGTGTTTCGTCGTCCAATTCGCCGACCAAAACCAAAGTGGAAATTGAGATATCTGGTAAAAGTGCGCGCGAATCATGGTGCACGATCGTGGACAGCGAGTCCAGAAGTCCCTGTTTGTTGACGCGTTCCATTGCCCTTTTTGCTTCTGGTAGCACGGCGAGATTCTCAGGTGCGATCAATGCGGAAAGCAGTGAGTCGGCCATGTCAATCGGTTTATCAATGCTGTCTAATCCTGATAATCGTGCCTTCCGCCATTCATCAGGATCGGTACCGTCGAGTCCAAATTTCGGGCTGGTACACATGAGCGTCAGACTTCGGATTCGATCCGGGAAGGCGGCGGCGGCGTATTGCGCGATCATGCCACCGAAGCTCATACCGACGAGGTCAATAGGTTCATCGGACGAGACACTGTCAATAAAGTCTCTGGCCGCTTGCGTGTAGGCATCAAAGGTGAACTCTGAAACGGGCACTGATTCCCCGTATCCGGGCGCATCCCAGGCAATAACCCGCCGGTCAGCAGATAGATTGCGAAGTTGTGGCTCCCAGGCAAGACGTGAACCACCCAGGCCGTGAAAAAAGACTGCAGTTGGTCCGCTCCCTTGCTCTCGCCAGGAAAATGCTGCGGATTGGGAGTTCTCAGGTTGCATGAGTGAACGTTAAAGTTATGTCCCAATTTTGTCAACGCTGTTGACAAAATAGATTTACTGGCGCAACATATCGCACATGACAACTGTGACCGCCCATGAAGGCGTTAGGGAACAACGGGGAGATTCAACTGGCAAAAGCATGCCGGGCTCCCTTAATCGTGACCAACTCGTAAACGTTATTCGAGAACTTGGGCCAACTTTAAAGGCCCGAGCCGTCGACATAGACCGAAATGCAGTCTTCCCATTTGAAAACTTTGCCGACTTGCGCGCGGCAGGATTTCTCGGATTGTGCGTGCCAATTCGTTATGGCGGATTGGGTGCTTCTTACGCTGACTACATTCGCGTTTCGCAGGAGATAGGTCGATACTGCGGTTCAACTGCACTGACCTTCAACATGCATAACGCGACCATGCTGTGGGCCGGTGAAGTAGCCGACCTGTTGGAAATGAGCTTGGAGGAGCGCGAAACACACGAACGACGCAGAGCTGAAATGTTTCGCGGAGTCGTCGAAAACGGCGAAATTCACTCGCAGCCTTTTAGCGAAGGACTCAGCCCCGGTGCACTCTCGGGGGTCGGGACAAAAGCCGAGCGAGTCCCAGGGGGTTACCGGGTAACCGGCCGTAAAATTTTTGCATCCCTTTCAGGGGCGGCACATCGGTACAACGTCACCTGCCAGGTACCAGGCGAAGATTTCTTGCGTTTACTCTCGCTCAGGTCACATGCAGAGGGTGTGGAAATCACCGATGACTGGGATCCGCTGGGCATGCGTGGAACGGTTTCACGAACCCTTTTGATTAAAAATGTTTTTGTCCCAGACGATGACGAAATTATGCCCGGTGGGATGTACGACCAGGCCGCTAACCGGTACCCGTACCTGTTCATGTCACTTGCCCCCGCTTATCTCGGGTTGACCAAGGGGATTCTTGACTTCACCAAGGACTACCTTCGCGGAGAACTTCCGGGAGCTGCAAGTGGGACTGCCCGCCGCGATAACCCCATCAAGCAATATGGCTGGGCCGAGATGCAGATCAAGTACGAACAGAGCAGGGCCATGCTGCACTCGGTGATTGACGCGGCGCATATTGATCCCGATGAAGACACAATGGTGGGCGCTTGGACCGCTGTCTACACGGTCATGGAGCACGCAAACGAGGTTGCTAGAACCGCCGTGCGGGTGTGCGGGGGTCAATCAATGTTGAAGAATCTGCCACTGGAGCGTATGTACCGAGATTCGCGACTGGGCTCAACCATGTTGCCGTGGAGCGCTGAAGTTGCTCTAGACCGGATTGGAAAGGCGCGCCTGTATGATTGAGGCGAATAGTTATATTGACTCTTTTACCACTGAAGGACTTCCCCCACGTGATCAGTGGCCCACAATCCTCCGGGACATTCCCGCGGTCCGCTATCCAAATCGACTGAATGCAAGTGTCGAGCTTTTGGAGAAAAGTAATGAACTTGTTGGCCGAGATAAAACAGCCGTTATCGCTGATGACGGAACTTGGACTTATGGCGAATTAATAGACGACGTAGCCCGCACGGCACATGTATTGAAAGCTGCAGGACTGCAATCGGGGAATCGAGTGCTTCTTCGTGCGCCGAATAACGGTTGGTTGGTTGTCGCTTGGTTGGCGGTTCTTCGAGCCGGTGGCGTTGTTGTGACGACAATCCCGATGATTCGTGCGGGTGAGATTGAACAATTGGTGCGTGTGTGTGAGCCCAATCTTGCAATCGTTGACCACAGGTACCTTGAGGATTGGCAAGCGGCGGGCACGCGAGCCATCCCAACAATTATTGTTGGAGGAAACGGTCCACAAACACTTGAAAATTTGGCAACCACCAAGTCAACCGAATTTAAGCCTTATGACTCGCTAGCCAGCGATACCTGCATGCTGGCATTTACTTCAGGAACTACAGGGAAACCAAAAGCTACGATGCACTCACACAGTGATGTCCTAGCAATTGCGGACACTTTCAGCGCTGAGGTGGTCAAGCCAAACTCAGCCGATATTTTCTCAGGCAGCCCCCCGGCTGCCTTTACTTTTGGGCTCGGCGGCCTCGTCATCTTCCCGCTCCGAGTTGGTGCGACTACGGTTTTACTCGAAACAGGATCTCCATCTAATTTATTGGCAGCGATAGAAAAACACAGAATCACCTGTATTTTTACCGCACCGACCGCGTATCGCGCAATGCTAAATCTAATTGACACTTTTGATATCAGTTCGCTTCGAAGGTGTATTTCGGCAGGAGAAACCTTGCCTGAATCCGTCTGGCATAAATGGTTCGATGCAACGGGTGTGAAGTTAATCGACGGTATCGGGGCAACCGAAATGCTGCATATCTTTATTTCTGCCTCCGACTCAGACATCAGGCCAGGTTTTACCGGTAAAACTGTTCCCGGGTACGAGGCAACGGTACTCAATGAAGATCTGGAAGTACTTCCCGCTGGAATGCAGGGAAGGCTTGCTGTTCGCGGCCCAACGGGTTGTCGATATTTTAACGACGAGCGACAAAATATTTATGTCCAGAACGGCTGGAATCTCACAGGTGACATTTATGAAATGACCGAGGACGGATATTTTCGCTACCTCGCTCGTGCAGATGACATGATCGTCTCCAGCGGTTACAACATTGCCGCCCCTGAAGTTGAAAATTCGCTACTTAGCCACCCATGTGTAGCTGAAGTGGCCGTGGTCGGTGAACCCGACATCGATAGAGGCGTCGTTGTGAAAGCTTTTATTGTCCTTCAATCCTCGTTCATTACCAGTGATCCTGACGGTGAACAAAAGTTGAGAGTGGAGTTGCAAGATCACGTTAAGAAGAACATCGCGCCATACAAGTATCCGCGCGTGATCGAGTTTGTTTCTGAGCTTCCCAAATCACCCACCGGGAAATTGCAGCGACACCGCTTGCGCAAAACTACAACAAAATAATTAGTAGCACTTGATAGACGAAGGTTAGTGAACAAGCCGCTTTGAATGATCAAGGAAAATTACCCTTAAAAACTTGGAGGAGATATGTCACAACGAGAAAATTTGCCTAAATCGGATCGCGACTTAGGCCCTGGGGATCAACAGACTAAGTCGACCTCGCTACGGCATGGAAAACTTGGACTCTTAGCAATTATCTTTTTTGTTGTAGCTGCTGCTGCGCCATTGGCTGGTATGTCTGGTGCATTCTCAATCGCAGTGGCGCTCGGCACGGGGGCTGGCGCGGCTGGCATGTACGTTGTTGTCGGTCTCGTCTTGTTAATTTTCGCAGTTGGTTACGCAACCATGAGTCAATACGTAACGAACACCGGAGCATTCTTCGCCTACGTTGGCCGAGGGCTCGGTATCCGTTGGGGTGTTGCTTCAGCGATGGTCTCGTTGTTGGCGTATCTCGCAATTCAATGGGGTGTCCTTGGATTCCTTTCCGGACAAATGTCCCTGCAAATGCAGGACAAACTGGGACTCACCCTCGACTGGTGGGTCTATGCAATTGTCATGATGGTTCTCGTCTGGGTCCTTTCATCACTTTCAGTCGATGTTGGCGCAAAAATTTTGGGCGTCCTACTTATCATCGAAGTCCTCGCTCTTCTCATTGTGGCGATTGCAATTCTGATCGCAGGTGGGGCAAACGGTATCGAGGTTGAAGCATCTTTTAGTCCGTCCAATATTTTTGCCGGCGGACTAACCGCTGGTGCTGGTGTTGCATTTGCCTTCGCACTCGCATCCTTCGTTGGCTTTGAGGCGACAGCAATCTACGGTGAAGAATCAAAGAATCCAAAGAAGACGGTTCCAAGAGCGACTTACATTTCCGTACTGTTCATTACCTTCCTGTTCGCAGTCGTCGGTTTGGCACTGGTCTCGGGACTTGGCGCTGACGGAATCGTTGACAAGGTATTCGCAGTGACTGCAGTTGACGGTGTTCCACTGACGGATCCTGCTGCGGTTCTCTTTGGTTTGACAGATGAATACGTGGGAACCTGGCTAACACTTCTGTTCTCGTGGATCGTGTTGACTTCGCTATTTGCAGCATTACTCGCATTTCAGAACAGCGCCTCGCGCTACCTGTTTGCCATGGGCCGTGCAGGTGTGCTGCCAAAGGTGCTTGACAGAACAAACTCACGCCAATCACCATTCGTGGCGACCACTGTGGTTTTGATCTTGGGCTTGGTGCTTATCGTCGTATCTGTCATTGTTGGATGGGATCCTTTCATCAATCTCTTCTCTTGGTTCGGTGGAGTTGCCGTCATTGCAATTGTCTTAACCGAGATTTTGGTGTCAATTTCTGTTGTCGTTTACTTCCACAGGACCAAGCAGGATACGCGTTTGTGGCATACCAAGATCGCTCCGATTCTGGCGGCGCTGCTATTGATAGTTGGCGAGTACATGTTGATCTCGCGATTCAACCTGTTCTCACTCCTAGCGCCAAATCCCGAAATGTGTCCTGGCGACCCAGGTTCGGGTTGCGGACCGTTTGAAATGACCGGGACCGGATGGGTTCTCGTATTGTTGACGCCCACCGTGTTTATTGTGGGTCTGATTTTGGGAACAATTCGAAAGAACAAGGAAAATTATGACGCGGTTCAGAACTTTGCGTCTTAATCCTTCGTATCGGGAGTGTTGAAGGAACGGCCGTGATTGTGGGGAGCGATCAATGATCGCTCCCCACAATCACATAGACCAAGGTCTATGCTGAGTCTATGGCGCTAGCAAGAGCTGTTTTGACTGCAATTGACGCTCCGGAGCCTTTCACCCTGGCCGGCTTCTACTCGCAATTAATTGGTGGTGAGGTCCAAGTTTGTTATCGCAATGCGGCCGGTGATCCTGAGTGGGTTGAGATTCGTGAAGGCGCCCAGCGAAAGTTAGCTTTTCAGTTGGTCCCGGACTATCAAGCACCAACGTGGCCAAACGGTCGATTACCGCAGCAGATGCATCTTGATCTGGAAGTTGAAGATCTTGACGCCGGGGAGACGTTCGTTGTCGCAATCGGTGCGGTGAAGTCTCCGGTGCAACCAGGAGAGACATTTCGGGTATTTCTTGACCCAGCGGGCCATCCATTTTGTCTTGTATCCATTGGCGCTCTGGACTAGGGACACGCTATGGGAATCCAGCGACTCAACCATGCCGTTCTCTATGTGAGAAACGCTCCAAAAAGCGCCGAATTTTATTGCCGAGTGCTGGGATTCACGGAAGTGGTCAATCTGGACGGACGCGCTATTTTTTTACAAGCATCCGACAGTACAAATGACCACGACCTCGGACTATTTAGCCTGGGCGCAGATGCAGCCGCCAGTGGCGCGGGTCAAACGTCCGTTGGGCTATACCACCTGGCATGGGAGGTTGACACCCTCAGTGAACTGCGCAGAGTTGGTGAAAACCTGCGTGTCGCGGGTGCACTCACCGGAGCTTCAGATCATGGAACAACGAAAGCTCTCTACGCTCGCGATCTTGACGGACTCGAGTTTGAAGTGAGTTGGTTGGTTCCCGAAAACATGCTGCACCTTGAACCGGAAGGAATCAAAACTGCAGTCTTAGATCTTGCAACAACTATTGAGAAATACGGTGAACACACACCCGGTGGGATCGGAGTTTCTCACAGGTGTACTTGAATCGAGATTAAGTGACAGTAATGGAAATCGCCTGCATGGGGCAGACATCAACCGCGTTTTCAACATCGTCTAAACGATCGTTAGGCACCTCTTTTGTGAACTGGATTTCCCCATCGTCGTCGAGTTGGAAAATGTCTTCCGCTTCGAATACGCACTGGCCATAGTTCTGGCACTTATCCATATCAATATCAATTGTGATCATGACTTCTCCTGCACTGTTGATGGGTAAAGCTCTTTTGACGGTGTTCTTATTCCACGGAATTCCCAATCGCCACCTTGAGCGGTTGAGAGTACTTCTTCGCTCTCGGTGGGCTGCGCACCCACGTCGGTGCGAATAGGCGTCGGGCCCTCAACGATTAAGTTGGTGAGAGTTCCCAGACCCTCAACCTCTACGGAGACGACATCACCGGGGTAAACGGTACGGGAGTTTGCTGGTGTCCCCGAGAAAATAATGTCGCCGGGAACGAGTGTGATCGTACGTGCAATGTCCGCTACCAGGTAGGACATATCCCATTCCATCTCGTCAGTGGTGGAATCTTGCTTAACTTCACCATTAACGATTGTGCGAATTCGTTTGCCGCGATGATCCCAGTCCGTGACGATCCCCGGACCGATAGGGGCCAAGGTGTCAGCACCTTTCACGCGGAGCATTGAACCGGCATCGGTATCCCTGAAGTCGTGCAGCCCGTAATCGTTGCCGATTGTGTAGCCGGCAATGTATTTGGGGGCATCTGCCGGGGAAACGTTCCGGCACAGTTTGCCAATAACAATAACAATCTCGCCTTCGTAGTTGAGCCACTTGCAACCACTTGGTCGAACGACCGCGGCGTCGTGCGAATTCAGGGCGGTGATCGGCTTGTGAAAGTAGGTGGGAGCGGCGGGGAGTTGGGTCATGAACTCTTCTGTGCGCGAGGCGTAATTTAGGTGGATACAAATAATTTTTGTGGGTTCACATGGTGGGAGGTGAATTGCGTCAATAATTTTTACGCGTCGACCGTCACCGGCAATAAGTTCGTCACCGTCGCGCACGACGTCGACCGGGTAGCCGGCTAGCAGGATTCTTCTCGTCTCGCTCACGCCGCATCCTTCTTCTTGTGCCAACCGTCCGCTGGTCGATCAAACCAAATATGAACCTGACCGGTGCCAATCGAATTCTCGTAGTCGCCGTATTGACGTCCCGAAGCGGTTACATCAGACTCACCCATCGCGCCGATCATCATGAGGTAGTGGGAGAAACGAGCCTCGGGCTTAAATTTTAAGAACTCGGGCATTGTGTCCAACACCTGAGCATGGTCACCCTTTTTAAACCAATCGATTCGCTTCAGGTCTGCAGCGTATGCCTCAGGAGTGAAAATATGTTTCGGGTCAGCCGCTTCGTGATTTCGAAGTTCGCGCAGTCCCCAGAAAGTGTGAGAAAGCGCGCCGGATGCCAACAGGAGAACCTTGCGGTCCGACTTGGCAATAGCCGCACCTATTGCTCTACCTGCACGCAGGAAGTCCTCGGTGTCACCCGTTTGGCAGACACTGACAGAGATCCACTTCTTGTCGGGCAATCCTTCACCGAGGAATTTCCACAGATTGATGGTCGCGTAGTAGATAGGCAAGTATTCGTCATCGATTGCGGTTACCCAAGTGCCAGCAGCTTCACCTTCAGCAGCAATCGCGTAGGCCAGTTCCGGGTCGCCTTCGAAGTCGTAGGGAACCCGGCACATGCCACGGGGGAGTTCCTCGGAAGTAAATAGACCAGCGCGACGATTCTGGGCCGTGACGACGAACTCAACAGTGGTAGCCCAATGTGAATCAAGCACGACCACGGTGTCGTAGTCGATTGTGTCAAATACATCAAGTCTTAGCTGCTCGAGTCCGGGAACGAGGGTGAAATCGTCGCCTTCATTGAGTTCACGCCGGATTTTCTCCGGCAACATAATCGTGGGAACGTGCGCTAGAAGACCTGCTCCAACAATTTCGCCCATGACTTACTCCTTCCAACCAGTCGGTGAATAAACGGTGTTCTTTACATCTGCATAAAAATCGAATGACCAGGTTCCACCTTCGCGCCCAACACCGGATTTGCGGGAACCACCAAATGGCGCGGCAAGGTCGCGAACATAGAAACAGTTGACCCAGATCGTGCCCGCCACCAAGTGCTCGCAGAAGCTTTCCGCATGCTCTTTGCTGCCGGTAACAACGACAGCGGCCAAGCCGAACTCGGTTCCATTAGCAAGTTCGAGTGCTTGATCATCCGTTGCAAACGTCTGCATGGTGAGAACGGGACCAAAAATTTCGTCGGTCAAAATCTCGCTCCCTGGGGTGGCGTCGGTGATCAAGGTCGGTGAAAAGTAAATCCCGCCTTTTTCCAGATTGGGTGTCCCGCCAAAAACAATTTTTGCTCCGGCAGCTTTAGCGCGATCGACGTATCCTTTAATTTTGTCGAACTGGCGTTCGTGAATCTGTGGTCCGATCTGGGTGGCTTCATCTCTGGGGTCACCCTGTTTGATTTGACCCGCTTTTTTTGTGAGGGCTTCAAGGAATGCTGGCGCAATATTTTCGTGAACGAGGAGCCTGGTGCCCGCTAGACAGATTTGCCCCGCGTTATCAAACTGCTCGGCGGCGAGTGTCACGGCCAGGTCAAGGTCAGCGTCTTCAAAAATAATTGTCGGACTCTTGCCGCCTAGCTCGAATGAACATGGTGTGAGATTTTCTGCGGCCGCCCTGGCAACCAACTTGGCTGTGGGCACCGAGCCGGTGAATGAAATTCGATTGATTCCCGGGTGGGAGACGAGTGCGTTGCCCGCCTCGGCGCCAAAACCTTGGACAACGTTAAAAACACCCTCGGGTAGTCCGGCGAGTTTAGTGAGTTCGGCAAAAAAACTTGCGGTGAGCGGGCTCCACTCGGCCGGCTTCAGAACGACAGTGTCACCCGCTGCCAATGCGGGGGCAATTTTCCAAGTGGCCAGCATTAACGGCGCATTCCACGGAGTTATCAAGGCAGCAACACCGGCGGGGTCCCATGACACTTTGTTGAGGTGCCCACGCGTTTCCAGATCGGGGTGGTGTAGCTCGTTGATCGCCCAGTCGGCGAAGAATCGCAAGTTGTGGGCGACTCGAGGCATCACACCCCGGCGATGTGAACGCAGAAGTGAACCGTTGTCGAGTGTCTCCAATTGTGAAAGAACTTCAATATTTTCCTCAACGAGGTCTGCAATGGCATGCAAGATTCGACCACGCTCTGCCGGACTGGTTCTCGCCCAGCCGGTGAAGGCGCTGCGAGCGGCGTCGACTGCGAGATTGACCTCGAGCGCACCACCCTGGGCAAACCGTCCAATCAAATCACCCGTGATGGGTGATTTGTCCTCGAATTGCTGGGATGAAGCCACCCGGGAACCGTTGATCCAGTGTCGAGTATCAACTGAGATGTTCAGTCCACCGGCAAAAATCTCAATGGCGTCGCTCAAGGTGTCATCCTTTTCTTCAAATTCATAAATCGTTTGGATCCTAACGGTATTCTTGCACGATTGCCAATGAATTCCTAAAGCAAGGAGCACCAATCATGTTTTTACGACCACGCGTCGCAATTCTTGGTCGATTCAGCAAAAAGGCGAGTGCCATTCGATTCGGAGCGGTCCTTTCGGCACGTGAGTTGGTGGAGTTGGTGGAGTTGGTATGGACCGCTGGAGGCGAGCCGATCACCTACCTGCCGGTACCTGATCGGGACTGGTCATTTGGGCTGCAGGGGGTTGACGCGGTACTTCTGCCAGGGGGTGGTGACATTGATCCAGCCTGTTACGGCGGGGAAGTTCACTCTGAGGTCTACGACGTTGATGTTTTACAGGATCAGTCAGATTTTGATTTAACGGAGGCCGCGTTGGCCACTGGAATCCCGGTTTTGGGTGTGTGCCGGGGTATGCATATTCTCAATGTGTTTAAAGGTGGCTCCTTGGTTGAACACATGCAGGATCCACATCGACATATGGTCCAAAACGTAGCCATTCCAGAATCAGCCGGTCTTGGAATTGTTGGGGATATCACCATCTCGTGTTATCACCACCAAGCAATTCGTGAACCAGGTGAGGGAATTGAGGTCACGGCGCGGGCAGGTGACGGAACAGCTGAAGCAATTTCCATAATTGGGGCCGGTTGGTGCAAAGGCGTGCAGTGGCACCCGGAAGACACTTGGCGCAATGACCCTGATCAATTGTCATTAATGCGGGAATTTCTTGCTCAGGTTTATTAACTAATCAGTTTTGACGGCCAAGCAAATCGCACGGAGCATGTCGGCAGCCTCGCCTCGTTCCTTTGGCTTGATATTTGCCACCACGAAGCGCTCTTCCGCGTTAAATTTTGGGAACAGTCTTTTCATTAGCCGGCGACCTGAGGGAGTGAGTCGCACCATGACCAGTCGACCGTCAGTTTCTGATTTAGTCCGGCTGACCAAGCCGCGGGTTTCTAATGTAGTTAGGACCCCGGAAAGAGTCGCTTTGGAAAACCCGCCCTCAGCGGCAATCGTTCGAGTTTCAACAGGTTCCCAAATCCAAGTGACCCAAAGGACGACGAATGCGGTCCAAGTGAGGTCGTGTGGGGCAAGAACCGTGCGTTCCATGTGATTGCGAACCGCATTGGCAGCGCGAAATAGGTTCGAAGCAATTGCCATGGCTTCGAAGTCCAGAACTAAACCATCGAGTTTTTGAGCTACCGCAGACTCGGTTTCGGTAAGTGTATGTTCCCCTGCCACGTGGCCTCCTCGTAATGGAAGCTTCATTATGTCCCATTTACGGGCTGGGCTTGCAAAATACAATGCCAAACTCCATTATTAGCGAATAGTTCGTACCCAAACGATTCGCCGAGGAGCTTTGATGCAGAAAACCGAAGTACAACTTGCAGACCTTGATCTTTATGAAACCGGAGCTCCGTGGGCCGCCTTTGACGAATTGCGAGAAATAGACCCAGTGCACTGGGATCCCGAGTTTGACGGTGGAAAAGGTTTCTGGTCGATCACGGGCTATCACGATATTGTCAAAGTTTTGCGAGATACAATGACCTTTTCCTCGGAAACGGGAGCGGTAAACCTCGAAGAACTTGATCACGAACAAATAGACACTCGACGGTCCATGTTAGAAACTGATGGAGCACGGCATCGATCATTACGTAAACTTTTGCAACCAGAGTTCACTCCCAAGGCCGTTGCTGAATACGAAACCTTCCTTCGAGGACTTACCGCAACAACACTGGATAACGCCTTTGCCCAGGGTTCGTTTGATTTTGTCTCCGATGTGAGTGCCGACTTCCCTATTCGTGTGCTCGCCCGAATGCTGGACGTGCCCGACGAGGACACCACGCGCCTCATTGATTGGGGAAATCGCATGGTGGGTAACACCGACCCAGATCATGCGGATGTGTTGGCCAATAGTCCTGAAAGTGAGCAATTTCGCAACTTGCCATTCCGTTCCCCAGCAGCGCTTGAAGTCTTCGACTACGGCTTCGCGTTGGCCAATGCTCGTAGAGGCAAAGCTGGTAAGGATCTTGTTTCAACACTGGTTAATACGGAGCCATCTGATGGAATCCCCATTGATGACCGAGACTTTCGAAACTATTTTTTACTGCTGGTTGTGGCAGGAAATGAAACTACCCGCCACACAATTTCACACACCATGAATGCCTTGATGGAAAACCCGGATCAACTACGAAAATTACAAGAAAACCCTGAGTTAATTCCATGGGCGGTTGAAGAGTTCTTGCGGTGGGCATCCCCGGTATATCACTTCCGTCGGACCGCCACCAAGGACCTTGAATTTGGTGGTAAAAACATTAAGGAAGGCGACAAGATAGTCACGTGGTTTGCATCAGGAAATCGAGACGCAACGGTCTTTAATCAGCCTTATCAATTTGATGTCACCCGAAACCCCAACGAGCACATGACCTTTGGTCGCGGTGGGCCACATATGTGTTTGGGCAATGCGCTGGCTCGATTGGAAATCAAGGTAATGTTTGAGGACTTGGTGAGTCGGATTGATTCAATAGATCACACCGGTCCGGTTCGGTACTTGCGCAGTAATTTTATCCACGGAATCAAGGAGTTTCCCGTGAAAGTGAACCTGCGCTCACAGTAGCTTTAAACGTAGTTTTCAAGAAAGTAGTCAACGAGTTTGTGGGCTCGTGCGACTGATTGCGCATCAAGTGCTTTAGTGCTCGAAATCAACACTTTTGGGTCCTGTCCATCTTCTTCAATTTCTTTTTCCCCTGAAGCTGAAATCCAAGCCAATAATGTCTCAGAGGTTACTTCAGGATGAAACTGCAAGGCCAAATTTTTACGAAGTGCGAATGCTTGAGGGGCAGCGGAGTTGTGAGCCAACAGGGTCGCCCCGGCCGGTGGGATGAAACTGTCGTAATGGAATTGAAACCATGAGCCGGCAAGTTCTGGAGTGTCAGATTCAACAGTTGCCCAGCCAATTTCTGTCTGTGGACCAGGGGCCACGCTTCCACCATGGGTTCGGGCAAGCAACTGTCCGCCAAAACAAATCCCGAGTATGGGTACACCGGCTGAATCTGCGTCTTGAAGCCACTGCACTTCGGGCTCGAGCCACTTGCCAATTTTTTCATCATCCCAAGCACCCCACGGAGCTCCCATGACCACGATTGCGTCATAGTCGGATGGATTCGGGAATTGAAACTCAACATTTGGTGAGTGGAAGTTTTTAGGTGGAACCACGACCGTTTCGGTAACCTCAAAGCCACGTTGGGCGAAGCGTTCGGCTACGGGGCCTGGTGGGCTTACATGATCATGTTCGAGAAAAAGTACTTTCATTTCACGCCTTCAATTGTCAAAGATGAGGTAGAGTTGGAGGCGATCGTTGGTGCCCTAACGATCCAACCGTACGATCCCACACAGTGGCCAAATGAGCAATGTTTCGTGTCGATAGTTCCCTAAAAGGAGATATTTTCATGCAAGTAGATCTAGCTGAAGTTCGCCAACGACTTCAAGATCAAGACATTGATATTTTGCGACTCGTCTTCTCTGACGTATTGGGAATTACCCGTTCAAAAGACCTCATGGTGTCCCAATTGGAACGAGCCGCCCTCAACGGGCCAGCCTTCTGCCAGGGAACTTGGGTCACCACGACACGGGGCGGAGTGCTTGACGGCCACGGCAGCATCTCCGACGGACTACCGGACTTGGTCACTCGGTTGCTCCCAGATTCAATTCGCCTGCTTCCTTGGGAGTCTGGAGTCGCCGTTGGTATTGCTGACTCATTTGAGCCGAGTGGCGAAGAAAGTCCGGTTGCACCTCGGTCCATTTTGAAACACGTATTGGCCCAGTACGAAGCACTGGATTTGATCCCGGTTTGCGGTCCGGAATTGGAGTTTTATCTGGCAAAGCGCACCGACCAGGGTTGGGAACGCGTCCTGAACAAAACTGGCCGCGTTTACACAACCGGGGCGCACGTTGACGCAGACGGACTCTTCCTTCACATGATGCGAATGATCGATCAGCTCAATATCGGCGCGTTCGCGGGTAACCACGAATTTTCACCATCGCAATACGAAATCAACCTGTGGCACGACGACGCACTCTCGGCGGCTGACCGTACATTTCTGTTCAAGGCTGGGGTCAAAGACATAGCCGCTCGGCACGACATTCTGGCGACGTTTATGGGAAAGCCGTGGAACGACGAAGGGGGTAGTGGTTTCCACTTGCACTTCTCCGTGGTTGACAAAAATGGTGAAAATAAAATGCATGACTGCGGAGCTGGTCTCAGTGAGGTTGCCAACCAAATGATTGCAGGTGTTGTCGCTCACGCACCGGCCCTTGCAGCAATGACCAACCCAACGATCAATGCATTCAAACGCCTTGGCCCAGATACGTTGGCGCCGTATCGCGCTAACTGGGGTTGGGATAACCGCAGCACCATGATTCGGATTCCACCAGAGCGTGGTGCGGGCACTCGTATTGAATTACGAATCGGTGATGGCGCAGCGAATCCCTACATCGTGATTGCTGCTGTACTGGCGGCAGCACTAGATGGAATCAAAAACGAAATGCAACCACCCGCACCGGTTCTTGGTTGGTCTTATGAAGATGAGTCCGCAGAAATACTGCCCCTGACGCTGACATCTGCCCTTGGCGCCCTTGATGCGGATGCAGTTCTGCGCGAACACCTGGGAGCAACATTTGTCCAGACATTCATGACGCTAAAGCGTGATGAAGTCGAACGTTACATTGCCGCCGGCAACAGCGAGGACAACAGGGAAGTAACTCGTTGGGAGCTAGAAGAATATATCGAGGACTACTAAATTGAATCAGGTTTCAGACCTTATTTGATTTGTCTGCAACAAGGCGACCACCATTAAATGTCACGCCCACTTCACGGTAATAGCCACCAATTATTTCGTCAACGGGCAACAGGGCCGCTGGTTCATCCCACGGTGAATCAAAAAGGTTCAGTTCAGTTGTAGCACTCCATGGCGCACCGAGATCAGCGTCAACGCCACCCATGGTGACCAGCTGCCACAGGGAGTTTTGTTCCTGGGTTGGATCAAGGGACGGGACAATTCGATGATGCAGCATCGAATGACCGTTAACAAAACCATTGGACTCAGCTGGAGCCTCAAGAGTCCAGCGGGCGGTAGCCAGTCGGTGATCGTAAGCCGCCAGGCTGGCACCGAACTGTGCACCGGCTTCAACACGCGGCGCAGCTTTGCCGTGATTCATGGCTCGCGTCATGTGAATGCTGCCAAGTTTTTTAGGGTATCCCTGATACATGCCGCGACCGATTGCGAAGTCAGTGGTGACCCAGATGAGAACACAACGGCTGTAGACGGTTCCCTCGTAGGCGCAACGCACAACTACGAATGCTTCAAGGTATTGCGAGCGAGCAGGATCGAGTAGTTCCGCCCCACCTGTGCTGCAGGACTGCCAGTCCGCCCAGATGAACGCAACAGCGCCAGGGTCTTCTGGGGCTAGGTCAAGCTCTGGTGGAAGCAAAGCACGCACATTCGCAGGGTCCGTCCGGTATTCGACGGTAAGCAAGGTCCCCGAGTAATACCACGGCATTTCCGGTACTAGGGCGGTCTTACCTGAGGGGGTGAAAGGTGGTAGGAATCCGGTCATGGGAAGAGTTTAGGGCACGAACGTTAATCGTTTGTATCCGAATGGTCACAATTTCCCTTTGTTTCTGGGAATAACGCCAAAGTGCTTGACGAGCTCTGGTCTACGCGGGATCCTCATCTCCACTTGGGTCCCCACCCCATTTCACTGAGGAGTGACATGTCGAATCTTAAATCAGCACCTGAAGAAACAGCTCGAACGTCATTGGGTAAAGCTCGTTTGGGCGTTTTTGGGATTGTATTCTTCGTGGTGGCTGCCGCTGCACCTTTGGTCGGTATGACCGGTGGCGTCCCTGTTGCCATTGTTTTGGGTAATGGTGCTGCAGTTCCAGGCACCTACCTCATGGTCGGAATTATTTTGCTTTTGTTTAGCGTGGGATACGCAACTATGAGCCACTACGTAACAAACACCGGCGCTTTTTTTGCATTCATTGGCCGCGGATTGGGAGTTTCCATCGGTGTGGGCTCAGCCTTCGTTTCATTACTCGCCTACTTGGCGATTCAATTGGCGGTTTTCGGTTTCTTCGGGGTTGTCATGGCCGGCGAAATGAATAACTGGTTTGGTGTAGATCTCGCTTGGTGGGTTTGGGTGTTCATCGCCTGGGGCCTGGTTTTTGTTCTTTCATGGTTCAGTGTTGATATCGGGGCAAAGTTCCTCGGTGTTCTCTTAATCCTTGAACTTGGAGCCCTTCTATTGGTTGGACTTGCAGTGCTGTTCTCGGGTGGGGGATCCGAAGGACTGCAACTCGGTGACTCTTTTGCCCCAGCAGCAATCTTCGCAGGGGCCCCTGGAATTGCATTTGCATTTGCCTTCGCGTCATTCATTGGCTTTGAAGCAACTGCGATTT